>ERZ841116.338-NODE-338-length-38534-cov-7.860625_pt1 | contig 38534 bp, 37 predicted proteins | sample MGYA00519875_ERZ841116 | MGnify/ENA primary metagenome ERZ841116 (study PRJEB31850, sample SAMEA3708889) | human gut metagenome | biome: human gut; feature: human-associated habitat; material: faeces | place: China | collected 2014 ... | reverse complement strand
AACCACAGTCACAAGTTAAAAAAATTGTGGCTGGAAATGGAGTCTACATTTGTAATGAATGTATCGATCTTTCCAAGAAAATTATTGATGATGAATTAAAGGCAGATTCCATTAAAGAAACTAAAGATTTACCTAAGCCAATGGAAATTAAAAAGCAATTGGATGAGTACGTAATTGGTCAAGATCGTGCTAAGAAGGTGCTTTCCGTTGCTGTTTACAACCACTACAAACGTATCAGTCAAATGGATATTGATAGCACTGGAACTGAGTTGCAAAAATCAAACATTGCTTTGATTGGACCAACTGGTTCTGGTAAAACTTATTTAGCCCAAACTTTGGCTAAGATTTTGAATGTTCCATTTGCTATTGCGGACGCTACTACTTTGACTGAAGCCGGCTATGTTGGTGAAGATGTAGAAAATATTTTGCTCAAATTGTTGCAAAATGCCGACTATGATATAGAGCGTGCCCAACGCGGAATCATCTACATTGACGAAATTGATAAGATTTCTAAAAAAGCAGAAAATGTTTCAATTACTCGTGATGTTTCCGGTGAAGGTGTACAACAGTCATTACTTAAGATCTTAGAAGGAACTATTGCTTCTGTTCCTCCTCAAGGCGGACGTAAACACCCGCAACAACAAATGATTAAGATTGATACTACTAATATCTTATTCATTGTCGGTGGTGCTTTTGATGGTATTGAAAATATCGTTAAAAACCGTCTTGGTAAGAAAACAATTGGTTTTGGCGCAGAAAATGGTCTTAACCAAGTAGATGCAGATGACTGGCAAAAGAATCTTACAACTGGAGATTTAGTTAAATTCGGTTTAATTCCTGAATTTATTGGACGTATTCCAATTATTGCTACTCTTGATAAGTTGAGTACTGAGGACTTAATTAGAATTTTAACTGAACCAAAGAATGCTTTAGTAAAACAATACAAGAAATTATTGTCACTTGACGATGTGGACCTTGAATTTACTGATGGAGCCCTACAAGCTATTGCAGATATGGCTATTAGTCGTCATATGGGTGCACGTGGTTTACGTTCTATTGTTGAAAATTCATTAATGGATGTAATGTACCGCACACCAAGTGATGATAACATCAAAGAAGTTCAAATTACTAAGGATGTTATTACTAAGCATGCAGAGCCTAAGATTACATATAAAGAGGATAAAGCTGAAAAGACGAGTGAGGCGACTAAATAATGAAAGTCGTAGATGCTGAATTTGTCATTAGTGCTGTTTCTGAAAAACAGTATCCGAAAGATGATTTACCAGAATTTGCCTTGGCTGGCCGTTCCAATGTTGGTAAATCTAGTTTGATTAATACAATTGTTAATCGCCGTAAACTAGCCCGTACATCCCAACAACCAGGTAAGACTCAAACTCTTAATTTTTATAAGGTTAATAATGAGTTGTATTTGGTTGACGTACCAGGTTATGGCTATGCAAAAGTTTCTAAAAAGCAAAGAGCTGCTTTTGGTGAAATGATTCAAGATTATCTTGAAACGCGTGCTGATTTAAAGGGATTAATTCTTTTAGTTGATGCACGTCACAATCCAACTGCTGATGATATCAATATGTTTAATTATGCTCTCTATCTCGATATTCCAATCTTGGTGGTAGCAACGAAGATGGATAAGTTGAAAAAGATGGAAGCAAGTCAGATTAAGCAAAAAATCGGCAAGAGTTTGGATCTATCACAAGAAAATGTATCTTTTTTACCATTCTCTAGTGTTTCTAAATTAAATGTAGATAAATTCTGGGATTGGGTCGAAGATAAGATGTAATTTAAAAAAATTGCATAATTTACTGATTAAATTCATCTATCTTTGATATAATTAGATACGTTGAAAATATTGAACTAATAATGTTTCAACAACCTTTGAAAAAGAAGAATACCGGTTGGAGCTGACAAGCTCTAGTCGGTATTTTTTCTTGCCTAAATAATTGCATTAGCTTTAGAATAAAAATATACACTTTAAAGAAATAAGGGATAAAAATGACTAAGAAAATCTTATTTGTTTGTCATGGGAATATTTGTCGTTCGCCAATGGCTGAATTTATTACTAAGAAGATTGTTAAAGATCTGGGAAAAGAAAATGAATATGAAATTGCTTCAGCCGCTACAACCGAAGATGCAATTATTAGTGGGATTGGCCATGATATCGATGTACGTTCTCAAAGAGTAATGAATGAGCATGGAATTCCTTTTAACCATCGGCAGGCTAGAAAAATGGTTAAGAGCGACTATGAGAAATATGACTACATTATTGGGATGGATGAAGAAAACTTCTTTGATATGAATCATATTTCAGCTGGAGACCCAGAAAGAAAAGAATATAAGCTTTTATCTTTTACTGGCTCGATGATGGATGTTGATGACCCTTGGTATACTGGTGACTTTGAAGCAGCGTATCAAGATATTTATCGAGGCTGTGAAGCTCTTATTAAGAAAATCGAGATGTCTGATAAGTAATGCAAGTTTTACCAATCTTCCTGGTTATTTTAGCGATAGTCGTATCAGGATATATTTTTACTTCTAAACATCGTTTTTATTTTCTGAGAGCGATTATTCTGTTTTTAGTATTGTTACTGCTAAGTACAATTAATTTCTCAATCTTCTTTGGATTTGCGGCTCTCTTTATTGACCGAATTCATGATATGGAACTAGGGAATCTCTTCTTGCTCCTAGCAGCCTTGGTAATTTTATCAGGTCTTCTACTATATGAAGGCTTAAAGAGATTTAATAAATATCATCCGATTTCAGAAATAACTCTAACTTTAATTGAATATTGTATTCAATGGGCATTAGTTTATGTCACAGTTTATCAATCGATCTTCAATAACATTGCTAAGATCCATACAATTACTAAAATGATAAAAACAGTTCGTATCCTCAATCCGGATTTACTAGTAGTAATCATTTTGCCATCGTTTATTTCAATTTGGATTGCGGTTGTTTTATTGAAGAAGTATCAACATGATTTGTAAAAGATAGTCTTATGATAAGGCTATCTTTTTATTATGCTGAGCCCAAATTTTTGTCATTAGATCCTAAAGATCATACAATAAAAGATGAAAGCGGATTATATATTGAAAGAAGGCTGTAATTATGACAGTTCCAACATTTGATCGTGAAAGAGAAGACATTATTAAAGATGTTCGTGAAATGATTCACCGTAATCGTGATAATGGCTTCATTTTAGAAGAATTACAAAATAAATATGGTAAGGATTTTTCTGATGATGATTTGAAGGCTTTAATTAAAGAAGCTGCTAAATAACCGGGAAGTAGGCATACTATGAGAATGAGTTTTTGGATGGATTATGCATCTCCATTTTGTTATATTGCTTTTCATAAACTAACTGAAGCAGTTGAGGCAGTAGGAATTGATCAAAATAAGTTAGATTATAACTTTCGCGCTTTTCAAATTGATCCAACTGCTACTGAAGATCCAACGCAAACGCGAGGAGAGAAGTTGATGCAAAAAGATGGTTTAACCCAAAAGCAACTTCATGAAAGATTTCAAAATATTACTGAACAGGCTAGAGATGCTGGTTTAACAATTAATTATGCAAATACACTTCCAGTCAATACGATGAAGGCATTGCGTTTAACTAAATGGGCTAATGATACACAGAGTAATCAAAAGACAGTTAAGTTAATTAACGCAATCTTTAAAGCTTATTTTGTTGAAAATCAAAATATTGCTGATAATGACGTCTTAGTAAAATTAGCAAAAGACGCTGGATTGGATGACTCATCTGCCAAAAAGATTCTTACAAGTGAAGAATATAAGGACGTAGTTATCGAAGATGAAAATGACTTAGCCAATCGAAATGCGGATGCAGTACCATACTTTGAAATTGGCCATTATTATGATGAAGGTGTGCCTACTAAAGAAGCTCTAATTGAAGCAATCAACAATTTAATATATCAGAAGGCAAACTAGCCTCTATTACTAAATTTCTTCTATTCAAAGTGTAATTTCACCTAAAAAGTGAAATTACACCTTTTTTATTCAAGATTAAAAATGTTCTAAAGTTGAAATTTAATGGTAGGATAAGAATGGAAGAAAAGGAGAATATTATATGAAGAAAATATTATTAATGAGTGTGATTGCTCTCAGCTTAGTAGGGGCAAGCGGCTGTTCAAATAACTCTAATTCAACTAATAATAGTAGCGCTAAGAGTTCAAAGACAGTTCAAAAGAAGCACTGGGATAAGAAAAAAGACCAAAAACTTGTTAAGGAAATGGATAAGTATGGTAAAAAGAAGAGGCAAATCTATACCAAATACGATGGTAAGAATAAGCTTTCTACTTCAGCAAATCGTGTCTATCCAGATGCCTTTAAGAAAGACACTTTTAAGCTAAATGGTAAAAAGATAAGTATTGGTTGGAGTCCTCAGGGCGAACACCATTATGATTATGACGTCTTGGCTATCTATAATCATGACTTAACTAAAGATGGACAACATAAGACTTTCCTCTTTTGCTGGCACAAGCAAAAACCAATTGTTTTAGTGGATGAGTCTGGTAAGGGAAATGTTGTTAACTTACATGTCAGTCAAGACAAGTCATTAAATGGTAGCTTTTCAAACATTATGTATGGTGAAAATATTTAGCTTAAGGTCTGCTTTGTTGCAGACTTTTTGTTTCTAAAAATAAATACCCGTATAATAGATGAAAAGCGAGATGATTGGAATAGGTAGGGTATAAAAATGTTAAGTAATAAAATGAAGGAACTGCTTGATAAGGTGTATGAAACACCAAATACAATGGATCTAGCTATAGTAGTACAGACACCAGACTTTGAAGAAACTTTTATCAGTGATAATTTACGCCGCTCTTATCAACCGGCACGGGCTGAAGGTCTTGTTTTTAGGTTAATTGGGACTTTCGTTCAAAGATTGTATTTAGATTATTACGAATTCATTGATGTGTTAAAGGGTGATTTAGAGAGTGACTTATTTAATGTTCATGCTATGAGAAAGCTCAAGCGTCCTACTCAAGAGATTTCTGATGATAAACTTCAGCAGTTAGAAACACGAGTAGAAGATATCATTGACTTAGCTGAAGAACTGGCTAGTGAAAAAGAGATCGGGGATTATGTCCTGGTCGTTAACTATACTGACCAGTTAGGGGATGTTTTCTTCCATGATACTAGCGATCAAAATATGTCGACTTATCATGATATTCAAGTGATGTTAATGGAGTATGCAAACCGCAATATTCTTAATCCATTAGCTCTAATAAAAGATTTAGAAAACAAGCGTTCTAGTGAAGCTAAATTACTCAATAAAGCTGCTTTTGAAGATCGAAATATTGATGGCTTCAATGTAGAAGACTTTTGGCAAATATATCGAGTTCCTTATCAGGGCGGACAATTTGACTTAGAAAATCCTGAAGGTTATCGCTTTGAAAAAGAACTGGCTAAATATAGTAGAAGCTTGCAAAATTTAGATTTGACATATTTTCTTTTATTTGTGAGAACAGACCGCTATGTTTATGTATTAATTCCATCCTTTAAGACAGAAGATGATCTAGTAGAAGCCTTAGCTGGTTATTTAACTAGTCTAGAAGTAAATATGGACTTTACTGATGAAAAGTTTAAAGAAATTAGCGATATGATGCTTGAGAGAAAGTCTTATCTTGATTTAGCTCATGGAAAGGATTCTGCGTATGCAATTGACTTACCAGTGAAACGAGAGGTGACTGATGGTCAAGAAATTCGAAAAGAAATTAATGACATTTTCAGTGAGCTAGTAACTTATCAAAATATGGATACAGTCCGTGATTTTTACATGTTTGCAAATATTAAAGACAATAATTTTACTGGTGGGATGATGAAAGACAATAATTTAACGAGTTACTTACTAAACTTCGTTGAATTATTAGCTTACCTTACTCATATGTATCCAAATCTAGCACCAAAGAAGATAATTGACTTAGTTGCAACTAAAGAAGACTTAAAACGTAAGCGAAAATAGTTGCTTTATACGGATAAAGTTTCTATTGTAGAGGTGAGAGTGTAATAAGAGAAAGAAGAGTTGAAAAATGAAAATTTCAATTTGGGGCGATTATGCATGTCCTTACTGCTACATTGGTGAAACTAACTTACAAAAGGCAATTGAAGAGTTAGGTGTTCAAGATAAGATTGAATATGACTTGAATGCTTTTCAAATTGATTTAGATGCCCCTAAGTCAACTAAGCAAACTAATGCAGTCCTTCTAGCTTATGAAAAGGCTATTCCGTTAGCTAAAGCAAACGCAGCCTATGATCATGCTAAGGCAATGGGTAAGGCAGTTGGTTTAACAATTAACGAAGCAACTGCTTATAATACAAATACCATGGATGCTCACCGGATGGTTCAATGGGCTAAGGCAACTTATCACGATTCTAAGCTAATTGAAAATCTAGCTGATGATTTATTCTATGCTTACTTTACTGAAAATAAGCAATTAGCAGACCATAAAGTATTATTAGATGTTGCAAAGAAGAATAAGCTAGATACCGAAGAAGTTAAGAAGATTCTAGATTCAAATGCATATCAAGATGTAGTTATGCAAGAAGAAGCTGACTTAGAAAGTCGTGGAGTTGAATCTGTACCATACTTTTTAATTAATGGTCAGCAATTTGATGGTGTTCAAGATGTTTCAACCTTCAAAACTGTCATTGGAGCAGGCTTTGGGATGAAGCCAGATGAATTTTTGAACTTTTAAAAAGTTATTTAATTAGGTCCTACACTTTTATAGGTGTAGGATCTTTTTTATATAGTTATTTTTTGGTATTATTATATTTTTGAATAAAAAACGTTATTTAATAGAAAAAGGAGATGACAATGAATAATAAACTAAATCTTTTTAACATTGGTTTACCAACTAGTGAAGACTTAAATACTTGGTCTAAAGACTGCATTAAGCAAAGGTTAGATCACAATATCAGTGGGAATCTTCTCCCCTTTGTGTCAGAAGCACCAGATTATGAACTAAATGAGAATATGGTAGCCTTGTATGACTTCCACACTAACCCCATTAAGGGTAGATACCAGTCAGTAATTTTTGATAAAAGAGCTGGTATTATTTTATGCCAAAAAAATAGCCGCCAGCTGATTAACCATCTTTTAAAGCACAAGCTGATTTTAGGAGCAGTTTTACAAAAGAAACTACAAAAAGAACTGGGCTTTTACTACCGTCATACAATTTCTTTAGGCGAAATTGCCTACTTTTCACTTCGAGCCCATTCAGAAAAGCATACTTCTTGGATTGGCTTACATCATATGCAGACGGTACAACAAGAAAATGGTCGCGTTACTTTTTCCTATCAAGAGAATGGTTATAGTTATAACTTTGAGTTTGAAGACTGTGCACCGAACATGTATAAGCGACTGGGAGAAGCAATTACCCATAATCATGTTTTAGGACAAATGCTAGTAGGCTATGCTAAGTCGCATGGTTTTCACCTGAACTTATGTAAGTGCAGAAAGAATAGTCTCGTAGCTAACCAAGAATATTTTTACTTAACTAAGATTCAAAATGCCTTAAATTTAACTGAACTTGCTGAAGAAGCAATTGAAGAATTTCATCGAAATTATGGTCGACACTGTGCTGACTTCTTTGATATCAAAGATTGGCAGATAAATGACCATAATTTGATTTATCGATTATCTAGAAGAATAAAATCAATTCTGTAGCACGCTTAAAAAGCGTGCTTTTTCTTTACAAGAAGTACCGTGAAGGATAGATAGATAGAAAGGAAAAAGAGTGAAGAGAGAAAAATAGGAATCACAGTGCAGCATGCTTTTGTAGGGGCCGGTCTTGGATTTTAGAAAAATTACGTTCCTGATACTCTAATATCTGCACAAGCGCTTGTGACATTACTTAAAGGAATGGTCACATGATTAAAGAAGAGAATTTTATTAAAGCCTGGGAAAATCGGCGGTTGGTTTGTGGAGCAATTAAGGCTGCTGGTGTGAGGAAAGACTATCAAGAGTATGCGGACTTGGTCCAGGATGGAGTTTTGATTTATGCGGGGATGCTTGAGAATAGTCAGGACCACGATATTGATCGGTTTGCCTTTAAGAAGATTCTTTGGCATACGTTAGATGAATTAAGAAAGGTTCAACGCCGCGAAGAAAGAAGCGAAGAGATAAATAACGAGCTTGAATTTAAGAAAGAAAAAATTGAATGGGATAACTTAATAATTTTGAAAGATAAAGCCCAGGAATTAAATGGAATTGAAAAACTAGTGTTTTTTGAACACTTGCTCGCACAAAAAGAAATTACAAATTTGGTTGAGGTGGCGGGATGTTCAAGGCGAACTCTGCAGAGAGTAAAGAAGAATTTGCTGGTTAAATTGAAAAACGCTTTGAAAAATTAAATAAAAAACGCAGCAAATTAAATAACGAAAATTGTATTTTTGCCGAAGTTAGGTTGATTTCTGGGGGGGGGGTGCCAGTATACTTATCAACGTGAAGGTGGTTAGAGCGCTATTTAGAGCATGTTCTGATTCAATAAATGTGTTTTTTTATGCTAATTGTGAATTTTCTATGAATTTTCATATATTTTTTGTATAATGATTTTTAGTGTTACTAAAAAGCAAAAAATAAAAGAGGAATAAAATGGATCATAAGAATAGTGATAATGAATTAAGACATCGCTCACATCATCACCGTCATCATCGACGTAAAAAGTTTTGGCGTATCTTTTGGATTGTATTAGGTGTCTTCCTAGCAGTAGACATCATTGCGGTTATTATCGCTTGGCACAATATCCACGTTGCCACTAACAATATGTATAATCCGATGAGTAATGAAATTAGTGATCGGAAGGTTAGCGACACACTGAAAGATAAGAAGCCAATGAGCCTGCTTTTATTGGGAACAGATACAGGTGAATTTGGACGTTCTTACAAGGGGAGAACAGATACCATTATGATGATGGTCATCAATCCTAAAACCAATAAGACAACAGTTGTCAGCTTGCCTCGAGATATGAAAGTTAACTTACCGGATTATCCAGACTATTCACCAGCTAAGATTAACGCAGCTTATACTTATGGTGGTGTAGATGAAACTGTTAAAACGATCAAGAAGTACTTCAATGTTCCAACGGATGCTTACGTAATGGTAAACATGGGAGGATTAGAGAAGGCTATTGATCAAGTTGGGGGAGTGACAGTTAAGTCGCCATTAACATTTGATTATGAAGGTTATCACTTCACTAAGGGCGTAACTTATCACATGAATGGGAAGAAGGCTTTGGCATTCAGTAGAATGCGGTATGACGACCCACGAGGAGATTATGGGCGTCAAGAGAGACAAAGACTTGTAATTATGGCATTATTAAAGAGTTCCATTTCTTACAAGACAGTCGTTAACCAAGCATTCTTGAATTCAGTCTCTAAGCAAACTATGACTAACTTAAGTTTTGATAATATGGTTGCCTTAGCTCAGAACTATCGCCATGCAACTGATAATGTCACAACTGATCATGCTCAAGGGCAAGGCGACTGGGAAAACGGCGTTGCCTACGAGTCAGTTAGTCAAGCAGAATGTCAAAGAATTAGTAATAAGTTACGTGCTGCCTTAGGGCTTAAGCCGGAAACCTTAAAGACAGGAGAATAGGAAAAAGTGGAAAACAGTACAAAAACTGAAAATACAATCGATTTACGTAGATTATGGATGCTTCTTCGAGCACATATTTGGGCCATTATTGCCTGGGTTGTTGGCTTAGGAGCAGTAGGATTTGTCTTAGCTGCTTTTGTAGTTGAGCCCAAGTATACTTCAACCACTCAAATTTTGGTTAACCAAAAAAGAAGTGCTGCCGATGCTGGTCAAGCGTATAATGCTCAACAAGCAGATGTGCAAGTAATTAATACTTATAAGGATATTGTTACTAGTCCAGTTATCTTAAAGGATGCCTCTAAGTGGATTAAAAATCCTACTGAAGTTGTAAAGCCAGCAAAGAAAGCAAAGTATCGTATTTTAGCCGATGGAACTAAAAAATTAGTTAGTCCAGCCGAACCAGCCGTTGTGAGAAGAGCTGGTCGTGGCTACAATGTCAGCGCTAAAGAAATGCAAAAAGCAGTTTCAGTAACTACACAACAACAATCTCAAGTGTTTACAATTAGTGCTAAGAGTAATGATCCAGAGAAAGCGCAAGCAATCGCAAACGCCGTTGCTCAAACTTTTAAGAATAAAATTAAGAGTATTATGAATGTTAATAATGTGACGATTGTGTCTCCGGCTGCTCGTGGTACTAAGACATTCCCTAGAACTTCATTATTTACTTTAGCTGGAATTGTATTAGGGTTAATTATTAGTATTGCTCTAATTGTCTTACGTGATTCATTTAATACTACAGTCAGAGATGATGATTATTTAACTAAGGAATTAGGTTTAACTAACTTAGGTCATGTATCTCACTTCCACTTATCTAATGATTTTAGTATTAATAAGAAAAATAATAATTCTGGTAAAAAGAAGCGTGTATAGGAGAGTATAAATGGGATTGTTTAATAGACGTAAAAAACGCGGTACTGATGAAACCATGCAATATGGTGCTAAGTTAATTACTGTAGCAAAACCACAAAATCCAGTAAGTGAACAATTTAGAACTGTGAAGACTAATATAGATTTTACAAGTGTTGATCACCAAATTAAGGCTTTAGCATTTACATCAGCTAATATTAGTGAAGGAAAGTCAACTGTAACGGTTAATGTGGCTGTTACAATGGCTCAAGCTGGCAAAAAAGTATTGTTGATTGATGCTGATTTACACCGACCAACATTGCACCAAACATTTGATATACCGAATCGAATGGGATTAACAACAATATTGACTTCACACTCCAATGAAGTAGACATGTCTAACATTGTTAAGGAAGATATTATTCCTAACCTTTCGGTAATGCCAGCAGGACCTATTCCACCTAACCCAGCTCAATTATTAGGTTCGAACAGAATGCGTGCCTTTCTAAACATGGTTAAAGAGCACTATGATTTGGTAATTTTAGATTTAGCTCCAGTTTTAGAGGTTTCAGATACCCAAATTTTAGCTGGTGAAATGGATGGAGTAGTTTTAGTTGTACGTCAAGGAGTTACTCAAAAAGCTGGTGTTGAACGAGCAATTGAAATGCTTAACTTAACTAAAACACATCTTTTAGGTTATGTAATGAATGATGTGAGAACTGGTCCAGATGGCTATGGCTATGGCTATGGTTATGGATACGGTTATGGTTATAGTAAAGAAAAAGATACAGAAGCGAAGTAATAAATAATGGTATTAGTTGATATTCACTCACATATATTGCCAGCAATTGATGATGGATCCCCCGATTTAGATTCATCATTAGGTTTAGCGGAAGCTGCAGTAGCGGATGGAATTACCCATGCGCTGATGACACCGCATACTTTAAATGGAAAATATTTAAATCATAAAAAGGATATCATTAAAGAGACAGCTAGTTTTCAAAAGGAATTAGAACAGCACAATATTCCTTTGACTGTCTTTCCAAGTCAAGAAGTTCGTCTAAATGGTAATTTACCGCAAGCTTTAGATGATGATGATATCTTATTTTGTGATGAAGATGGCAGATATATGCTATTAGAATTTCCAAGTGAAGATGTACCAACTTATGCCAAAGATATGACTTTTAAATTGTTAGGACGGGGGATTACCCCAATAATTGTTCATCCAGAGAGAAATTCTGGTATCTTGGCTCATCCTGAAAAATTACAAGAGTTTATTGAGCAAGGCTGTTTAACGCAAATAACTGCTAGTTCGTATGTGGGAGTATTTGGTAAAGAGATTGAAAAATTAGCGGATCAATTTGTAGAAGCGGGTCAAGTAGCCACTTTTGCTTCAGATGCACACACATTGCCAAAACGAGAAAGTCGAATGCATGACGCTTATGAGAAATTAGAAAAGATGCAGGGATTGGATGTTGCTAATAGCTTTAAGCAGAATGCAAGAAACATTATTAATTCGGATAATGTTAATTTGAATTGGAAGCCTTTAAAGAAAAAGAAACGGTTTTGGATATTTTAAATTTATTGTTGGGGGATAGAGTTTTAAATGATGGCACAAGAGGTTAAAAAGGTAAAACTAGATCCGTCAAAAGTTAATGGACGTGTAGGATACCGTGCTATAAAACGTGGATTTGACGTTTTGGCCAGTGGATTGGCATTAATATTATTGTCTCCATTATTTTTAATTTTAATTGTCTTAATTAAAAGGGAAGATGGTGGACCAGCTTTTTACTCACAGGAACGAATTGGTAAAAATGAGAAGCCATTCAAGATGTGGAAATTTCGTTCTATGATTGTTAATGCCGACAAAATGGTAGAACAGTTAGAAGAACAAAACGAAATTGATGGTGCAATGTTTAAAATTAAAGATGATCCACGTGTTACTAAAATTGGTCATACGATTAGAAAATATAGTCTTGATGAACTACCACAGTTATGGAATGTGTTAAAAGGTGATATGTCTTTAGTTGGACCTCGTCCACCTCTACCAATGGAAGTAGAAGATTATACACCATATGACAAGTTGCGTTTAACTGTTACACCGGGTTGTACTGGTCTTTGGCAAGTAACTAAGCGTAATGATGCGGATTTTGATGAGATGGTAGAATTAGACCTTGAATACATCAATAATAGTAGTTTATGGTTTGATTTTAAAATTTTACTCAAGACTGTTGGCGTAGTTGTTCATCCAAATAGTGCGTATTAGGGAGATAGAGAAAGCATGAAAGTTTGTTTAGTTGGTTCTAGTGGTGGTCACTTAACTCATCTATACATGTTAAAACCTTTTTGGCAAAATAAAGATCGATTTTGGGTTACGTTTGATAAAGAAGATGCTCGAAGTAAGCTAAAAGGAGAAAAGATGTATGGATGTCACTATCCAACAAACCGCAATCTAAAAAATTTAATTCGTAATACTTTTCTAGCAATTAAAGTGCTCCGTAAAGAACGTCCTGATGTAATTATTTCTAGTGGGGCTGCAGTAGCAGTTCCATTTTTTTATATCGGTAAATTAATGGGTGCAAAGACAGTCTATATTGAAGTATTCGATAGATATGATAAGCCTACGATTACTGGAAAATTAGTGTATCCAATCACGGATAAATTCATTGTTGAATGGGAAGAAATGAAAAAAGTATATCCGAAAGCAATTAATCTTGGAAGTATTTTTTAGGGTGATAAGATGATTTTTGTTACTGTAGGTACTCATGAGCAACCTTTTAATCGTTTAGTAAAAAAAGTAGATGATTTAGTAGCTCAAGGTAATATAAAAGAAAAAGTTGTTATTCAAACTGGGTTTAGCACATATAATACAACTCATTGTGAAGCACATAAGATGATGTCGTTTGATGAAATGCAACAAGCATTGAAAGATGCGAGAATTGTAATAACGCATGGTGGACCTTCAAGCTTTATTGAAGCATTACAATTCGGTAAAGTACCAATTGTAGTTCCAAGAGAAGAAAAATATCATGAGCATGTAAATAATCATCAAGTTGATTTTACTCAATTAATTGCCAAAAGGATGAATAATATAATTCCTGTTTATGATATAAGTAAACTTCCAGAAGTAATAGAAAATTATGATCAGATTGTTGAAACTAAAAATACAGGCGAAAGCAGTAATAATAAACGATTTACAGATGAATTAGAACAAATTATTATGAATTTGGTGGATTAAAAGTGAAAATTTTAGAAATCTGTACTGTAAATTTTAAATTGACGGGAATACCGATTCATATACGTAATTACTATAATGAATTAAAAAAAGAGCATCATATAGATATAGTAGCTAGAAATTTTGACCATAAAATTTTACGTACAATGCCTTTAGAGAATAAAACTAAATTATATGACTTACCTAGAAAAAAGAACTTGATTAAATATTTTTTATCTTTAAAGAAAATAGTAAAAGCTGGTAATTATGATGTAATCCATATTCATGGAAATAGCGCAACGATGTCTCTAGAGATTCTAGCATGTTCCAATTCAAATGCAAAGATAATAACGCATACTCATAACACCGAGTATCAAGCCAAATTTTTAAGCAAGCTACTATCTCATTATCTTAATCATCATACGAATGCACGCTTTGCAAGTAGTATGGAAGCAGGTAAGAAGCTATATGGAAATAATGATTTTCAAGTTATAAAAAATGGGATTAATGTAGCTAATGTAAAATATAATAAAAATGTACGCAATAGATTAAGAAATAAGTATGGTATTGGAGAGAGCACTTTTGTTATTGGTCACATTGGTCTTTTTTGGAAACAAAAAAATCAAGAATTTTTATTAAAAGTTGCGAAACTATTAATAGAGAAAGATATACCATTTAAAATAGTATTAATTGGTGATGGGGAAAATAAAGAGATCATACAACAACAGATAGAATCTAGTAATTTAGAAAAGTATTTTTTAATTTTACCATCTACTGATAAAATTAATGAATATTATTCTATGTTTGATTTATTTGTATTACCTTCTAGATGGGAAGGGTTAGGAATGGTGGCAATTGAAGCACAGTATGCTGGCTTGCCATGTTTACTATCAGAATTTGTACCAAAGGCAGCAAAAATAAGTGATTCTGTGACCTTTCTCCCTTTAGATGCAAATAAGTGGAGCAATGAGATAGTTACTAAATCTTATACATCAAATGATCGAAATAATTTACATATTTATGAGCCATATGATATTGAAGCCTGTGCCCAAGAACTTGAAAAGCAATATTATCAAATACTAGGACGTTAATTATGAAAAAACTAATTTCAAATTTTAGTAGACGATTTTTTTTAATAATACAGCCTCGTAGAATTAGAAAATATGGATTATCGTACATTATATTGGAAATTCTAATTTTAATGTGTCATCGTAGTTCATCTGAATTTGAGCATTACGTTACTGTAAAGCGAGATCGTCACATAAGAAGCTACTTATTAAAAAACTATGGAGATATTGTGGAGAAATATTTCGATGAATAATAAAAAATCAAAAATTTTTGTATTATGGTTTCAAGGTGAAAAAAATGCTCCTCAGTTAGTAAAAATGTGTATAGATAGTATGCGCAAAAATTCTAATGGCCATGAAATAGTTGTATTAGATAGAGAAAATTTAGACAAATGGGTAGATTACGATCCAGTAGTCAAGAAAAAATTTAAAAACCAAGAATTTTCTATGCAATTAGAATCTGACTATATAAGATTGAATATTTTAAAAAAATTTCCAGCTTTATGGCTTGACTCTACAATTTATGTTTCAAAACCAATACCAGATGATGTCTTTTTAATGGATTTTTTTGCTGTAGTAAGAAACGAAGCTGAAATGAGAGACATAACTAATAAATTGTCTCCCTTTTTATTGGGGAGAGGACAGAGTGAACGGAGTAAAAAAATTTTTAGCTTTGCGTTTGATTTATTAGAAAACTACATAAAAAAAGAAGACGATTTAATTAATTATTTATTAATTGAAAACATTTTAAATATAGCTATCGAAAAAGAAAATTGGTTAAATAAGTTAGTAAATACACAATTATTTAACAATAAGCAAGATATTTTAGGATTAGTGAAAATGTTAAATTCACCAATGACAAATGAAGTAAATAAATTTTTAGAGAAAAATTTGTTTAATAAACTTAATTTTCATGAACAATATAATTTATCAACTTTAGATGGACAACCGACAGTTTACTCATATTTGATTAATAAGGGAAAAAATGATGAATAAAATAAGTGTTATCATTCCGATGTATAATGCTGAAAAGACCATTGAAGAATTGTTAACTAATCTGAGTGAACAATCTTTTTCTAATGTGGAATATATTATAGTAGATGATGGATCTGAAGATAATAGTTTTTCTATGGTTGATAACTATATTGAAAAAACAAAAGATAAAAGATTTAAACTATATCATCAAATTAACAAAGGTGTGAGTTCTGCAAGAAATTTGGGCTTACAAAATGCAAATGGAGATTATATTATTTTTGTTGATTGTGATGATAGATTAGATAAAGATTTTATTGAAAAGTATTTTACTACAATTAAGTCTGTAAATGCTGATATTGCACTCTTCCCTATCAATTCAATTTCTTCATTAGATTCGAACACTATAACTAAAAAAATTAATGATTATAATTTTAAAAAAAGTATTATTAATACAAGTGAATTAAGTACAAAAATACTTGAGGGATATATTAGTACGTATCTTTTTGGTTTTATTTTTAAAAGTTCTTTGTGGAAAGATATTCAATTTAATGAAAAAATTTCTTACAAAGAAGATTACTTAGCTCTCTTAACGATTTTGATTACAAACCCTAAATGTAAAATTGTTGTTGATCACCACCCATATTACTGGTATTGTGATAACGAATATGGATTATCAGGAAAGTATTCGGAAAAAAGAGTTGAAGATGGTCTACAAGTATCTAAATCTATACTAGATAAATCAGAAATAAGTAATATATTAGATTATAATTTAGCTATAAATGCATATTTAGTTGCTGATTTAGAAGCTATTAATTATAGTATAGAGGCTCATAAACCAAAACATTTTGATAAGTATTCAGAAGAATATTTAAGTTTATTCAAAAAAGCTAAGTTTCCTGATAAAAAAACAGCAATAAAACGTAAGATACAGTATATTTTTATAAAATTAAAGATGTATAAATTCATTAATTTTATAAAGGTAAAACAAAGTGGGGATTAAATGGAAGTAAAAATAAAGAATTATTGGAGTACGATATTTCTATTTATAACATGGCTAGTAACTGTTTGGTTTGGAATTAGGACGCACTCGAATGCAGAATATCTTTCCTTTTGGTTGTTGGTTTTATTCATAGGTATTGTTTTAAGAAAAAATTTAAAGATAAGACTGAGCTCGCTTGAGTATATTTTTGGAATTTTTGTTTTTTATACTCTTTTAACTACAATTTTTAATGCACTTGTGGGTACATCTAGTGGATCAACCTCCAATCCCATAGTTTCTAATATGATTAACTTTGTAATTCCTATGATTGCATTATTCATTACTACTCAGTCAAGTAATAAAGAAGTATTTTTCAAAATATTCAGGGATTTTATTGGCTTTTTTACTTTACTGGGTCTTTTTGAATATATTACACATAATCAGTTTTATAAAAGTATTATTTCATTTGAAGGTGCAAAAAATAATTTTAGTGTTTATGGAGATATAAATTTAGCAGATTATCGTACTACTTTAATTTTTTATCATCCGTATTTTTATTCAGTATTACTTGTAGCATTTTTGTTATGTTTATTATATGTTCCGTATAAAAATAAGGTAATACAAATTTGTGCATGGATATTAGGGCTAGTGAATTTGTTTTTGACTCAAACTAGATCAAATTGGATTAGTTTGATTTTAGTACTGGGTCTCTTTTATATAAAACAATATAAAAAGAAAAATCATAAACTCATGCATATTCTAGTAACGATATTAAGTATATTCATTATAATAGAAGTTTTGAGTGTTGTTCTTCCAATTGCATTTCCCCAATTTTATGATTTGGTAATGAATGTGTTTGATAGTAGAATAAGCGTCATTTTTAATGGAGGGATGAATGACGCTAGTGGTGCTCGTTTAACACAGTTAAGTTTAGTTCAGTATTTAAATACAATACCATTGCAATTGTTTGGTGGGGGAGACAACTTTGCCTTACATTTAATTCAGACACATCCAATTTCATATTGGACAATTTCTGTTGATAATCATTATTTAGTTCTGTTAATGGATTATGGGATTATAGGATTGTTAATTTATGCATATTTTATTTTTAAATGTATAAAAAACTTTAACAAAACACAGGATAACTTAGATGCTTTAATATATCTTATATTAATTAGTATTTTTATAAGTTCTATATTTTTCAGTATTTATAAACCTTCTGAAATTAACTATTTTATATTTATATTGATAGGGTTGACTGGAGTTAATAGTAATTCAAATAATTTTATGACAAAGGATAATGAATTTTATGAATAATAATGCATTAGTGAGTGTAATTGTGCCTGTTTATAAGGTTGAAAAATATTTGAATCAATGTATAAACACTATCGTTCATCAAACTTATAAAAATTTAGAAATTATATTAGTAGATGATGGGTCCCCAGATGAATGTCCTAAGATTTGCGATTCATGGGGAAGAAAAGATTCTAGAATAAAGGTAATACACAAATCAAATGGTGGACTATCAGATGCTCGTAATGAAGGCTTAACCAAGGCTACTGGGAAATACTTACTTTTTGTCGATTCAGATGACTGGATTTCATTAAACATGGTTTCCGATCTAGTTAAGATCATGGATAAAGAAAATGCGGATATGGGTATTTGTCAATTTGCAAATGTTTTTCCAGATGGAAGAATAGAAGCAAATAGTTTGTTTGAGAAAAACTATTTGGTATTAGATAGGGAAGAAACATTCAATCGTCTTATTGAAGATACCGCTCTTACAAATCATGTATGGAGAAAGATGTATAGGCGTAATTTAGTTCCAAATAATGTGTTTCCAAAGGGAAAAAATTTTGAAGATATTTATGCAATGCCTGATCTTTTAGAAAACTGTGATAAAATTGTTTGCACCAATAAAATAGAATATTTTTATCGGCAAAATGATGAAGGGATTATACAAAATAAGTCAGTATCTAATTATACAGATCAACTCTTAGCTTTAAACTATGCTAAAAAAAGAATCATTTTTCTTGAACCAAAATTAAAAGAAAAAGTATTAGATTATCAAGTAATTAAAGAAATAGGAATTTTAAGAGAACTTATTAGAGGTAATAAAAAAGAATTCATCCCACTCATAAAAAAGATGAGGGAAGCCATTATAACCGAACCAATTTCTACCTATAAAAATTTGCCAGGAAAGAAAAATAAAATGGTTTATTCCTTCCTAAAATTATCAGATAAGATATCTCCCTTATATGATGTTACTGATTCTCTTAAAAAAGTATATCGTCCGATAAAAAATGTAAGAAAAAATAATTTAGATAAAAAAGATGTTTTAAAAAAAATAGTTCAGGATAAAAAGCCCAAGTTTTATATCATTGGAACCCCTGAATATGGAAACTTAGGCGACCAAGCGTTGATGTTTGGGGAGTTTGAATTTATTAAACAATATTTTCCAGAATATACCACTATATGCATCCCTCAACGTCAATTATATATGGTCGATAAAATCAAAAAGTATATAACGAAAAAGGATATTGTAGGACTTCAAGCTGGAGGAAATATAGGAACTCTTTATCCAGGTATCCATATTTCTCAAGAAAAAGCACTTAATAATCTAAAGGATAAAAAACTAGTAATTTTTCCACAAACTTTCTATTATGAAAACTCACAACAAGGAAATTTATGGCTACAAAAGACTTATAAAATTTATAAGGATTGCAAAAATTTAACTGTTTTTGTAAGAGATGAGGCATCTTATAAGTTATTAGAAGAACAGATGCCGGGCGTAAATGTACGATTAGTTCCAGATATGGTTTTAAAACTGAAATATAAGGATTTCAATAATCATGAAGATAAAATTAATCGTAAAGGTGCGCTTATTTTACTTAGAAATGATAGTGAACAAACATTAACGTGGGAAGAAAAGGATAAAGTTTTTACTGCCTTAGAAAATAGCTATGATACTATTTCAGAATCAGATATGCATGTTTATCATGATTTTGCATCTATTCAAGCAGCTAAAAATAGTGTTGGGAAACAATTACAAAGAATCCAACATTCCGAATTAGTAGTAACAGATCGATTACATGGAATGTTATTTGCATATCTTACTCATACACCTTGTATTGTACTGAAGAGTAAAAGCCCAAAGATATTGGGTGTATATAATTGGATTAAAGAGAGAGACAATATTCTATTAGTAGATAACATTAATGATTTTGATAAAGAAATTCAAAAGATAAAAACATTATCTGATGATGGCAAAATTAATTTAGAAAACAGTTTTAATGATATGGCTAAAATTATTAGAAAAAGGGATTAAATGGCGTCAAGAACAACTAATTCAATAAAAAATATAATCTTTAGTTTAGCTTTTCAATTAGTTACACTAATACTAAGTTTTGTCAATCGAACTGTTTTTATATGGATATTAGGTGTTAACTATTTAGGTATTTCAGGCTTATTTAGTGATATTTTATCAATGCTTTCTTTGGCGGATTTAGGTTTTGGAGTTGCTTTAACTTATAGTATGTATGATCCTTTAGCTAAACATGATTACGATCGTTTAGCTGGGCTTATAAATTTATATAAAAAGGTTTATAGAATTATTGCCTTAGCTGTAACTCTTATTGGGGTAGCTCTTGTCCCATTTTTAAAGTATCTAATACATTTAAATAAACCAATTCCTCATATCACATTGTATTATTTGCTTTTTTTAGCTAACACTGTTGCGTCTTATTTGGTGGTGTATAAGACTTCCATACTAACGGCCGATCAAAAAGAATATAAATTAAACAAATATAGAAGTATTTTTAGTGTTTTACAGACCACTTTTATGACTATTTTTTTGTGGCTAACACATAATTATACTGTGTACTTATGTGTACAAGTTGCATTTACATATATGCAGAACTTTTATTGCTCATATGTAGCAGAAAAAGAGTATCCATTTATTAAGAAAAAAATTGAATTACCTTTTAAAGATGTAAAGGAAATTTTTAAAAATTTATATTCAGTATTTTTATATAAAATTTCTGGAGTTTTATTAAATGCTACAGATAATACTTTAATTTCTGTGTTGATTGGAACGAGTGTAGTCGGTATTTATTCGAACTATTCATTGATTATTACAAGGGCAACAAACTTAATTAATACAGTTTTTTATTCACTAACTGCTAGTTTGGGAAATCTTGTTGTTAAAGAAAATGCTGAGAGACGTTTTAAAGTATTTCAAATGATGCAGTCAATGAGTGTTATACTATCTACAATTTGTGTATGTGGTTTTACATTTTTAATTCAGGACTTCATTAGGCTCTGGCTAGGAAATAAATATATTTTAAGTAATGAAGTTTTAATTGCTATCATAATTAATTTCTATTTAGGAATTATTCTTCTACCAATTTGGGTTTACAGGGAGGCAACCGGATTATATCAACAAACTAAATATGTGATGGTTTTAACAGCAATTATAAATTTAGTATTATCAATTGTAATGGGAAAAGCCATGGGATTAGCAGGAATTTTATTTGCTTCTGCTATTGCTCGATTAACTACATATTTTTGGTTTGAACCTGTATTATTATTTAAAGAATACTTTGGAATATCGAGCTGGGTCTATTTTAGAGGAATTATTAAGAGTTTGATCTTTACTCTTGGATTAATGCTGGCAGAATTTCTATCTGCTAATCGATATTATCCAACTAATTGGCTTCAATTTTTAATTAAAGTTGTTATTATAGGAAGCATGACAGTAGTATTAGTGTTAATGTTTTACTTTAATAGTCCTGGCTTGGAATTGATTAAGGAAAAATTTAATAAAGTTCGCTAATAAAATCAAGGATAGGTAAAATGAAACATTTTTTAACAGAGGAAGAAAGAAAAAAAGTTCAAGATTATGAAATTGTTATTTTAGAACAGTTTGATAAATTGTGCAAAGCACATAATCTAAAATATACTGTAGCTGCGGGAACTATGATAGGTGCAGTAAGACATAAAGGTTTCATTCCGTGGGATGATGATATTGATGTGTACATGTTAAGAAATGATTTTAACAAGCTTAGAAGTCTGGCTCCTAAGGAACTTCCAAATAATATGTTTTATCAATCACATCATACTGATCCAGAGTATTATTATTTATTTGATAAAATTAGGTTGAATGGGACAATTTTTAAAGAAACGTTTCTATCTAATCACAATATAAATCATGGTGTTTTTATTGATATTTTTCCAATTGATGCTATTTCAGATAATACTTTTAAAAGTAATTGGCAATATTTTCGTTATAGATTTTATAGATTAGGATTAATGGCAAAATATGTCAATTTGGAGGCAAGAAAGGGCAAAAAGAAGAAAGTAGTTAAAATTTTGCAAAAACTTTATTCCGGAGCTGATTTAAATAAGCTGTATGATAAGTGTGAACACATTGCTAATGAAAGTATAACTTTAGAAGGCACTACTAAATTTGTAAGAAATTTAAATAGTTTAGGAAGTGATGGAAAAAAGGAAACTTATTCTACTACTTCCTTCAAGAATTTCCATCTTACTAAATTTGAAGAAGATCATTTTCAAATTTCAGATAATTTTGATGAGATGCTTACAAAATTGTATGGAGATTACCTTCAGTTACCTCCTAAGGAAGAGCAAAAAACTAGACATGACCTAGAGGAACTCAAATTATAAAACTATAGAACTTGAATATTTTTTAGTGGTTATATATTATCTTTAATTTATAAAGATGAAAAATAAAAAAGCAATCAAACTTTGACACAATGTCATTAAATTAAGACATTGAACTTTGACATGAAGGTGTTTTAGCTTGATTGCTTTTTGCTTATAATAATTTCTAATTTTAGATTATATTATTTATATGGTTTTTAACTAATTATTATATTTTTTGGTATAATTGAAACTGAATAAGGAGGAAATTTGAATGAATAAAAGGTTGAAAAAAAGTATTTTTTTCTATTCTATTACATTAGGTTTAGGAATTAATATCGCTTTGACTAGTCATGTTAATGCTGACACCGTGTCAACAAGTGAAAATAGTCAGATTCAAAATATTACGAATAGTAATAATAAGGAAATTGAATCTCAGGTTTCTGTTACTAATAGTACTCAAAAGATAGAGAATACACAGCCAAGATCAGTAAATGCTGAAAAGCAAAATCCAAATAATACAGTGCTTTTGGATAATCAAAATACTAAAAAGCAAAGTAAAGAGGATAGCACATCATCTTCAAATGATAAAAATTTTGAAAAAACTAGCTCTACTACAACTTTTGATGTGAAAAAGGCTCCAAGTTCTAAAGCAGCTTATGCAACTGTTAGATCTCTTAGAGCTAGCGCATACTGGTCACAAGAAGGATGGAGAAAAAATAGTGATGGCAACTGGGTTTATGTTTTATCTAATGGTCAAGTAGCTCGAAAAGAATATAGTGATTCGTGGCAACGGTTACCAGATAGCACAGGTAAACATTGGTTCTACTTAAATTCGGATGGTGTACCATACATGAATACGTGGATTACTGACAGCAATGATGATACGTATTACATGAATAATATGGGCCATATTACTTACACTCGAGGATGGAGAAGAAACGACAATGGAAATTGGGTTTTCATTCATTCAGATGGGAAAGTGGCAAAGAAACACTATACTGATTCATGGGATAGGTTACCAGACAGTACCGGATGGCATTGGTTCTATCTAAATTCATATGGTGTACCATACATGAATACGTGGATTACTGACAGTAATGATGATACGTATTACATGGATAATATGGGTCATATTACTTATAAGAGTGGATGGAGAAGAAACGACAACGGAGATTGGGTCTTCATTCATTCAGATGGAAAAGTAGCAAAGAAACACTACAGCGATTCATGGCAATTATTACCAGACAGTACCGGATGGCATTGGTTCTATCTAAACTCATATGGTGTACCATACATGAATACCTGGATTACTGATAGTGAAGGTAGATCATATTATTTAGATGGTATGGGGCATATAGCATAGTATAGATATATAAAATACGGTTTTTTATTTGATTGATAAATAGCTCTGAATGAGAATCAAGCAACTTGCAAAGTTGCTTGATTCTTTTTTTGTTAAAGTTTTCCCAATCTAAAAATAGAACTCAACTCTATAATTAATTTACTTTTTGACCAAATTATCTGTCTATTGACGAGAATTTATATGATATACTATCAGTGTTCAATAAAAAATAGAAAGCAAATAAAATGAACATCAAAGAAATAGAAGTATTAAAAAAAATAAAATCAGGTGTTAGTCAAAGAGAGTTGGCTGAACAATTATCTGTTTCTTTAGGAAAAGTAAATCAGATAATTAGTAACTTAAAACAAGAAGAGTTTATAGATGAGAATAACAACATTACTTTAAAGACAAAAAATTATTTTAAAAATCATCATCCCCAAAATGCTGTAATTCTTGCAGCTGGATATGGGATGAGAATGGTCCCAATCAATACTGAAGAACCGAAAGGGTTACTTGAAGTTAAGGGAGAAACATTAATTGAACGTTTGATTAAACAATTGCATGAAGTGGGAGTGCAAGATATAAAAGTTGTAGTCGGCTTTATGAAAGAGCATTATGAATTTTTAATTGATAAATATAATGTTAAATTAGTTGTTAATTCTCATTATAAAGATTGGAATAATATATATTCTCTCTTCTTAGTAAAAGATGATATTTCAGATACCTATATTTTACCGTGTGATGTTTGGTTTGAGAAAAATCCATTTTCTACTATTGAAGATGAATCTTGGTATTTATTTGGCGAGGAGCAAGTTCCTGGATCAAACTGGCAAGTAAAAAATAATGAAAAGGTACGTTTTAACTCATCAAAGGGAAATAAAATGATTGGACTTGCATATCTCAATGAGATGCAAGGAAAAAATATTTCAAAACTTTTAGAAAAAAGTATTGAAGAAAAGCAATATACCTCTTTTTGGGAAGATGTATTAGAAAATAAGAAAAATTTTTTATTAAAAGGTAAGCTTATTTCTGATAATAGTCATGCTGAAATTAATTCATACGAGCAATTACTAGACTTAGATTCAGGTTCTACTCATTTAAAAAATGATGCAATTGAGATTATTGAGGACATTTTAAAAGTAAATAAAAAAGATATCCATAATATTCATACTCTAAAAAAAGGAATGACTAATCGATCATTTATTTTTACTGTTAATAATAAAAGATATATTATGCGTATTCCTGGTGAAGGAACCGATAAATTAATTGATCGCAAAGAAGAATACGATGTTTATCAGAGAGTAAAGAAAGAGCCATATACAGAAACAATTCTCTATCTAAATCCTGATAGTGGTTATAAAATATCTGAATTTTTAGAAAATACTAGAAATAGTGACGCAAATAATATTCAAGATGTGAAAAAAAGTATGAGTGTATTGCGTAAATTTCATAATCAAAATTATCAAGTTGATCATACTTTTGATCTTTGGAAACAAATTGATTTTTATGAAAGTCTTAGAAAAACAGCATCGGCTTATCGTGATTATGAAGAAATAAAAGATTGGGTCTTAAAATTAAAACCATTTATTGAGGATAATGTTACAAAGTGGTCTTTATGCCATATTGATGCAAATTATGATAATTTTTTAATTGATCAAAATAATAATGTGTTTCTTATTGATTGGGAATATGCAGGCATGCAAGATACGGATTTAGATATTGCTATGTATGCTATTTATGCCGGTTATACTAAGGAGAAAATTGATCAATTAATAAATATATATTATGAAAATAAAGTTTCAAACAATCTCAGATATAAGATTTATGCTTACGTTGCAGTTGGAGGATTGCTGTGGAGTAATTGGTGTGAATATAAGCAGTCTCTTGGCTTAGACTTTGGAGAATATTCTCTTGCACAATATCGATATGCAAAAGAGTATAGTAAATTAGTTTTGAATTATTTGGAGAAAAAGAATGACAAAAATAAATAATGCAATAATTATGGCAGCGGGTATGGGAACAAGAATGAGACCATTAACTAATGAAACACCTAAACCTCTAGTAAAAGTTAATGGAATAAGAATGATTGAAAGTATTATTCAAGCTTTGCATCAGGAAAATATAACTGATATTACAGTAGTTACAGGCTATTTAGCAGATAAGTTTGAATTTCTATCTAAGAAATATGAAAATCTTAAGTTAATTCACAATCCATATTTTAATCAATATAATAATATCTCTTCTTTATATGTTGCTCGAAAAGAATTAAGGAATACTATTATTTTAGATGGAGATCAGTTGATTTATAATCCTGACATTTTGAGTAGTAATTTTGAAAAATCAGGTTATGCAGGTAGTTCAATTAATAAATGGTCGGATGAATGGATAATGCATACGAATGAGGAGGGAAAGGTTATATCTTGTGACAGAGATGGCGGCGATAATGGTTGGCGTTTGTATAGTGTTTCTAAATGGAACGCAGCTGATAGCTCCTTGCTAGGAAAATTCGTAAAAAAAGAATTTGAAAATAAAAATTATGATATTTATTGGGATGATATTCCAATGTTTTTATATGCCGATAAATTCAATCTTTCAGTACATAAGATTAGTGAGTCTGACATAGTAGAAATTGATAGTATTAAAGAATTGGCAAATATCGATTCTTCTTATAAAAAGTATGTAAAATAAAATGAAAAAAAAGTTTACGAAAATAGATTATTCACTAATCTCTATTCCTTTATTGTCGGTTTTAGTTCTAAGCTGTATATTTCTTATTTTTCCAAATGAGTCTAAAAATTGTCTAGTAAATGTGCGGGCTGGAATAAATAGATATTTTTCAAGCTACTATCTTTGGGTAGGAGCTTTATTTTTATTAAGTACCTTAATCTTAGCGTTCTCGCCTCTGGGAAATATAAAAATAGGTAAAAAAGATGATAGGCCAATTTACCCTGCTTTTAAATGGGGGATGATAATTTTTACCTCCACTATGTCTGCAGATGTGATCTTCTATTCATTGTGTGAGTGGATGATGTATATGGGAGAGCCAACTATTAAAAATAGACAAAATCCTTTTGAATGGTCCTTAACATATTCTTTGTTTCACTGGGGACCAATTGCATGGTCATTTTATATTATGTTGGCAGTTGCATTTGCATACATGCTCTATGTGTCTAAAAACAAAAAACAAAAATTCTCGGAAGCATGTCGGCCAATTTTTGGAAATTTAATTGATGGTATTACGGGTAAAGTAATAGATTTAATTGCGATTTTTTCTCTAGTGGCAGCAACAGCTACTACTTTTTCAATGTCCCTTCCTTTATTAGCTCAAGTTGCGAAAACTTTGTTTCATGTAGGAACTGTACAAACTTGGTCTTTAATTTTAATGGCATTGATAGTCATAATTTATTTATCAGTTTCTTTACTTGGCTTAAAAGCAATGAGCCGTTTTTCGGTAATAGCTTTCTCTATGTTTGGACTTTTATTATTATATGTCTTACTTGTAGGAGGTGGAGTGAGTTTTGAATTTGTGGCAGGAGGAGCTGCGATAAGAAATTTAACTACTAATTTTATTTCTTTAGCGCTGCCAAATAAAATTAATAGTTTTACTCAAAATTGGACTGTGTATTATTGGTCTTATTGGATTGTTTGGTGTGTTGCTACCCCATTTTTTATTGGAAGTATCAGTAAAGGAAAAAAGATTCGTGAAATTATTTTAGGTGCATATTTTTGGGGATTGAGTGGCACTTTTTTATCCTTTATTATTTTGAGTAATTTTGGGATTAGAGAACAAATTCGTGGAATTATCAATGTTACAGCCTTATTAAGCAAAGAAGTTTCTTATCCGGTAATCATAACTACTCTTTTAAAAACTTTACCTCATTATGAATGGGGATTAATTATTCTTAGTGGGGCAATGATAGGATTGTATTGTACAGTTTTTGATTCCATAACTATGGTCATTTCCAAATACTCATACAAGAATTTACTTGTAGAAGAAACTCCAAGTAAAAAAATGAGAGCATTTTGGGCAATTGCTTTTAGTATTTTTCCTTTAGTACTGATTCTGACTGGGGAATCTGTTTATAATATTCAATCAGTGGCTATTATTGCTGCACTACCAACTAGTATAGTTATGATTTTAATTGTAATTAGTTTTTATAAGAGTTTACTTGGGCGGAAGAAAAATTGATTAAAGGTGTTGGAAGCTTGATGAAATATTATGTCTAAGGTCTACTTGTAAGCGATTGAATTTTGTGCAAAAATTAAAATGTATTTTTTATAAAAAATATAAGTATAGAAAGTGATTGAATAATGCATAATCGAAAGAAATTAAATATTGGTATTTCATCCTTAATTTTAGGGGCACTCTTTTTAGAATTTAATGTTTCACAAGTTAAAGCAGATAACGTTAAAACTGATTCTAATTATACCGAACAAATTAATACTAAGATAATTAATCAAAATGTAACTTCTAAAAATAATGTAACAGCTCAAAACTCAGTAGCTCCGTCTAAATACGAAGATTCTTTAGTATCGTCATCTACTGGTACTAATACTCAAAATAATTTAAATGGTGAATTATTAGATAGTAAGGAAGCAAAAACTGTAGAAAATGGAGTTCAAAATTCAAATAATACTGTACATCATCAATCAACTCCAGTAACTATGTCGGTTAATAAAGATAGTGCAAATAAGTGGAGATATAATTCTAACATCAAAACCTGGAGTTATATAAAAAGTGATGGTACAGATGCCAATCAAGAATGGGTAAAGACCAAATATAATGAATGGTATTATTTTGATAAAAATGGAAATATGGCTAAGAATGGCTGGTTTTCTACTAGTTCGAAAAAAGAAAATAATGGGGAAAAGTACTATTTTGATAAAGATGGTCATTATTTAACAAATTATTGGACATATGATCCTTATGGCAAAACCTGGAGTTATGCAAAAAATGATGGTGTACAGGCCAATGACCAATGGCTGAAGGCTAAAGATAATCAATGGTATTATTTCGATAACGATGGAAATATGGTGTCAAACAAGTGGGTATATACTGATTTTGGAAAAATATATTACTTTAATAAGGATGGCCACTATTTAACAAATCAGTGGGTATATAATTCTGATGATAATATTTGGAGTTATGCGAAAAATGATGGTACCCAAGCAAATGAAGAATGGCTAAAAATGTCGGGTGGTCAATGGTATTACTTTGATGTTAGTGGAATTATGGTGGCTAATGGGTGGCAATTAACTACTTGGGGGAAAAATAATGCGGAATTATATTATTTCGATAAAAATGGCCACTATTTAAAAAATTATTGGACTTATGACTCTAACGAAAGAGCCTGGCGTTATGCAAAAAATGATGGTACCCAAGCAGCTGCAGATTGGCTAAAGTCACCAGATGGATATTGGTATTATTTTAATGATGATGGAGTTATGGTAACAAATGGCTGGCATGATACTCTTACAGAAGGTGTTTGGAAAAAGTATTATTTTGATGGGAATGGCCACTATCTAAATATTCATTGGCGCTGTGATTCCGATAGAAATGGACAGCCCATAGCAAATCGCTGGATTTACGATCCACATAATCATATCTGGAGCTATACCAAGAATGATAAAAAACAAGCGAGAGAGGAATGGGTAAAAGCATCAGATGGTCGCTGGTATTATTTTAATGATGGTGGAGTTATGGTAGCCAATGGCTGGCATAATACTCAGTTAAAAGATGGTAAGTGGAAAAAATATTATTTTGACAAAGATGGACATTATTTAATAGATTATTGGGCTTATGACTCAAATGGTAAAACTTGGAGTTATGCAAAGCATGATGGAACACAAGCAAATGAAGAATGGTTAAAGATGTCAGATGGACATTGGTATTATTTTAATATTATTGGAATAATGCCAACAAATATCTTCTTAGGTACTAACCTTGGAAATGGAAAATGGCAAACATATTATTTTGACAAAGATGGACATTATTTAACAAATGCATGGGCTTATGATACATATGACAAAATTTGGAGCTATGCCAAAAAAGATGGTACATTAGCAACTAATGAGTGGCTAAAGTTATCGGATGACCAATGGTATTATTTTACTAATGCTGAAGTTATGGCAATGAATGGATGGTATAACACTTCCCATCAAAATGAAAAAATAAAATTATATTATTTTGATAAAAATGGCCACTATTTAACAAACCATTGGGCTTATGATGCTGATGATAAAACTTGGAGTTATGCAAAGAACGATGGTACAAGGGCAATACAAGAATGGGTAAAGACTACCGATGGCCAATGGTATTATTTCGATAAAAATGGAAATATGGTAACAGATGGTTACTTTGATACTTATTTAGGAAATGGTAAGTGGAAAAAATATTATTTTGATAGAGATGGTCATTACTATCAAATCTAATATATGAATATGTTAATAAGGAATTAAGCAATGAAATGAGTTGTTTGATTCCTTTTCTTTTACAATATTTTCTTCAAGTCTAATTTTAATTAAGAGATGACTAAAATTTCTATAGCCAAGCAGTACGTTTAATTTGTTTAATCTTACGACTAACGCCTTCAAGACAATTATTAGAATAAGGTGAGGTGTAGTAAGATCTTTTGAAATAATCAGAAAAAGTGATATTAAGTTCTTTAATCTCAAGTTAAAATTCAATATAATCATTAAGAAAGGACATAAGGAATTACTTCTATTATTTAGAGTGGTATCGGAAGATTTAATGCAGTGAGGCTTATGCTTCTTTTTTTGTACTAAAAAAATTGTCTATAGAATATCACACATATTCATTAACAGGAAAAATTATAGAACATAAGAAGTCTTATTCTAAGTTATAATTCTTTTTAGATAGATATCAAACCGAAGGAATAAATTTTGTTAAGATATTATAGATAAGTATTAAAAAAAGAAAAAGTACACGTCTTATTGACTTTAATAGCTAGACTTAGAGTTAGGGAATAGAGTGTATATCAAACACTTAAAATATAATGTACATGATCATATATTATGAATTTATTTAAATATATTGATATTAAACAATCTAAAATAAAAGGAGAAAATTAATAAATAAGATGAAAAAAGATGGATTTTTGAAAAGTATTCCATTTAGTGGAATGAGTATAATTGAATTTTTATTAATAATATTTTTATTTTGTCGAAGACATCTAAATTGGATTTTACATATAGATATAAATATCTTTTTAAGTGTTGGAATATTTATTTTTGTTAGTATAACCTTACTTTTATCTTGTTGGCCTACAATCAGGTATTATTCAAAAATGGTAATGTATGGTGAACTTGGGGTAATATCAATATATTATTTTACCTTGTTTAGTATAACAATATTTATGTCTAGCTTTGGGAAAAAGTTATCCATTTCCGAGAAAAAATTTTCTATTTTACTTATTATTTTATTAATATCTTTAACTTTAATAGTTAGTTGGTTAAAGCGAAAGTCCGAACCGTTTATTATTGAAAGATTAGGAATAAGCTGTGCTATATTATTGTTCTTTTTATTAGGGAGTTTATCTATATCGATAAGCTTACATCAACTGTTACCAATAAATATTTTATATTTGTCTTCCTTTTTATTTTTAATAGGTATTGTTGCTTTATATTGTAAATTTACACGAATGAAAAATAGAACCTTGGAAGAAAATCTATACTATTTAATAGATTCTCAAATATTTGATGTCATAATAAGCATAGTTTTTTATTTGATCATAATGATTTTTGGATCAGCAATTCTTATATTTTATTGTTCTAGTTTCTCTAAATGGATAAATATGTGGGCTCCTTTAATTGCTGTTTCTCTTTCATTATTTATTACTATGAAATCGTATGAGAAAAGTATAAAAGAATCTGATAAAGAAATAATTATTTTTTCGTGGATATTCTGTATAGTTCTTTTTATCGCTATTTTTATTATGACAATCCAAAAAAATATGTGGGGTACGTACACAGGCTTAAAAGTTATACTAGGTGTTTTAGTAGGAGGTGACGCGATCTTTTTGCTTGCTTTAAAGCAAAAAGATGTTTTTATAGATAATTTAGAAAAAGATCCTTCTTTAATAAAAAATCCTAATAGTGAATTAACAGTTAAACGAATTAAGCTATTTTTAGGAAATATTACTATTTTATTTACTTTTGTAAATGTAATTTTTTACAATGATGCTATTACTAAAAAAATAATTAAAATTCTATCTCCTTTTTTGGAAAATATTGCACCAAAACTTTTGTATGCAGCTAATAATATTGACAATCATATCAAAATAATAACTCTTAGCATAATAATTATTTTGATAACATTTATATTTGCTATACTGTTACTTTTTGTAGAAAGATATATTTGTAGAAAAATATTCTTTAGAAAAAAATTATTGTATAAAAATATTTTTAATTAGATAAGGGGTCAGCCTAAAAATATAATTTTAAATAAATTAAAGGCTGATCCATCTGAGAGAAGATGATCAGGATAAAACTGTCAGCTTACTACACAAGCGGTGAATTTGCGAAGAAGGCATATGTTTAAATTCGTACAATTCGCTACTACGATCAAAAAAATTTATTAAAACCAGCAACACACACGGTAAGTGGTGCAAGACGTTACACTGATGCTGATTTTGCCAAATTACAACAAATCCTTCTATTAAAGTATCTTGGATTTTCTTTAACAGATATTCGAAAAATGACTTTAGGTTCAGGAGACAGGCAGCTTTTACTGGATTCTCTCCAGATCCAAAAAAGACTAGTGGAAGAACGTCTTAAAAAAATGCAGAATGTTGCTGCAGCAATTGATTCAACTAGTAGTACCTTGAAGGCTATACAAGAAGTAGACTGGAACAAGAGGTTAGATTTGATTCATTTGACTTTAATGAATCAGTCCCCAAGTACTCAATACCAAAATGCTTCTAATATTTCTGTGCGAATCAAGTTTCACCGAGATCATTCTCTTAATAAATAGGGATGGTTCCACTGGTACCTATTAAAGTTACAGTTGATCATTGTTCTATCTGATATTTCTACTTTTGCTCCTTGGACTGCAGTAGACATGGTTGAAGATGATGCCAACGTTTACTTATCAACTAACTATGTCTTTGGTGTTCAAGGAACTATGTCTTAGGAAGAACTTGACCTAAGTGTTACAAGCCATTAAATATGTACGTTGAAACTAAGTTTAATGTTGAAGAAGTTGTTGATAATACCTTAGACAAGCACTATATTGTCAGAATTGCTTCGGTAGTTTGTGTAAATGAGACAATAATATTAAATTTTTGTCTCACTTGGGTGAATGGTGATAAATATTATTAGAATTATAATGAGGGTAGTAATATTATAGTTTATTAACAAATTGTGAGCTAAAATAATTAGAAACGATTTCAATAATATCCCAACATAACGTTAGAGATATTATGTTTGATCAAGACAAAGAATTGACAAAATTATCTTCTTCTGAAGATTTGGGTACTTAATCTAATATTAAGTTAACTTTACCTATATATATGATAAAAATAAAAAAGTAAATTTGAGAACAGATATTAACTTTGTGAGATAGTTTTCTTTTTTATAATTAGTAGTATTAATGATATTAAAAAAATGTTTCAGTGTTTAGAGTCTCTCCTCTGAAACTTTCGAAAATAGTAGAAATGTTGTAGTTAAGAGAAAAGCTAATAAAAAATGATTAGTTAGACAGTATAATTACTGAGAAATTTTTATAAAAATAAAACACAAACTATAAATTAAAATATAAGTATTCGATAATTAAGAGTGAGAAAATAAGGAAATTCATACAATCATAAAAAGACTAAATTAAGATAGTATAGGATATAGAAGGGCATAAGATAGTTAATTATGGAAACTCTAGAACATTTTTATTCTAAAATAATAAATTGGGATAATTTAATAGAAAGAGGATATTTTAACATTACAAAGGATAGACAGGGGAAAGATATATATAGTCTTTTGAATAATCCGTATTCTAAATATGATTCTTTGTTTGCAGGTTATTTTAATTTAAAGGGATTGATTGAAAATAAATCAGCTTATCAGTTTGTAAAGAACAATATAAAAGGTTTGAACATAATTAATTCTATAAATAAGAAGAGATTAAAACCTACAATCCCGATTTTGTATACTATTCCTAAAGATTCTAATGTTCGGAGACCCCTAAAATATCCTAATTTTTACACATATTGCATTTTAATTAATGAATTAACTGAAGATAAAAACAAAAAAAGGATAATAGAAAAACTAAAGAATGATAAGCATAGTATGTCAAAGTTTTTTAATTATAAACCTTATAATTTTGAAGTTACTCATAGGATGCAGGACTATATTTTAGTAGGACATATGTATTTCTTTAAAACTGATTTCTCGACATTTTACCATTCTTTTTATACACATGCACTTGCTTGGTTAATAGAGGGAAAAGAAAAAGCAAAGCAAAATCGAAAAGCAAATAAATTCGGTAATGAAATAGATAAACTAATAGAGTTGGAGCAAGATGGAGAGACTCATGGCGTACCAACTGGAAACCTAGCAACTAATATTGTAATGGAATATGCAATGTCTTATTTTGATAAAGAACTTGAAGATAGACTGGAAAAAACTACGGCAAGTTTTTATAGATACGTAGATGATCTTTATTTTGGATATGATGCTCCTGAAGATTTGATAGAAATAAAGAAAGCATTACAAGACTTAACAATAAAATATGCAATACAATTAAATAATACAAAAACAAGATCCATTTCTTACGGGGAAATAAATCGTAGTTCACAGCTATTAGATTATTTTTCAAACATAAGGATGCAAAATAAGAAAAATATAAAAGATTTTGCTAAAATATTTAATAATTTTTTTGCAATCGCAAATGAAGAAATACTTTGTGATATAAAAGGATCAAAAAAATTAATGTTGTCTTCTTTACAATATTTTTTGCATTCTTTAGACAAGGCTAATCAAGAAAAAGCACTAGCGGCTCTAGTTAAAACCACTAGTAATAGTGAGTTACCATTCATCTTTAAGCTCATTCAATTTGTGTTAAATGATTCTAGAATTGCTGAACGATTTATTCATTTATTGGAAGAGATACAAAAAGAAGAAAAAAATATATGGCCAAACGATTCAAATAAACGACTAGTATCTGTATATTTACATAATATATTCAGTAAGGATCCAATGAATTCTAGATTAAATTATCAATTGCTACATTATCTTCGAGAGAACAAAAGTGAAGAAGCGTATTTTATATTTGTGTTGATGCAAAAATTAGACTGGAATTTATCAATTGATCAACTTGCTAAAATAATGAATATCTCAGTTTCTAATAATCTAAACCAAATTAGTGACGATTATTTAAAATCCATTGATGATTTTAATTGGTTAATGATTTTGAAAAATCTATTAAGATTGATGGATGATGGAAAAAATATTACTGCTGCTAATGTAAAATGTTTTGATGAAATAATAAAAAAATAAACAAGGTCTTATACGAATCGGATGTAGGTAATTATTTTGGTAGCGAACATTGGCTTTTTAAATATGAATTAATTTATATATATAGTTGTAAAAATACAAGCTTAAATAAGTATGTAGATAATTTCTATAAATTGAATCAAGCCTATAATAATATTTTTGATATAACTACTTTTAAAAATAATAAATCTAACAGTAAAGTAAATAATTTTTTTATTGGATTACTCGATAATAATTATAGTTTCAGTGTATAGATAATAAATGAAGTATCAGTAGGAATAATTATTATCTACGTAGCAAATTTTCAAAAAAGTAAATATTTTAACTCGTATGCTCAGTTTTTGTAATTAAAAAGTAGGAAATAATCAATCCATACTAACAATGATGCAAATTGTCAGCATTAAAACTTAATTTTATGATTAAGAGACATAATGCACTGCAAATGAAAAATATTAAAATTAAGAAATACTAACATGATGTTAATGATTATAATATTTAGAAAAATATTGGAAGGATTGATTATAGTTCTATAGTCTATTTCTAAGAGTATATTTTGATGCATTTGGATGATTAAGATGTAACTTTTATAGTTTAAAAAGTCTGGGTATTAATTTTATATTCAGCACTTTTCTTGTTCCGTTCCTATCGGCGGAATAGTATTTTATATTAAAAATACATACTATTCTTTTAGGAACCTAAATTCGGTATAGTCTGATTGATACTATTTTAAGAAAGTCTTTTATTGATATTTCACTATCCTACCTGTACTATGTATGTAATCTATTTTATTGATTGCTATGCGATCACAGAAACAGGGTATGTCTTTGGGCATATCCTATTTTGGATTGAATTTGTTCGAAAATAAAGAACATTAAAGCATATTTATGAGGGAAGGCAGAGTTATCAAAATCCACTTAAAAAAGGACGAAGCAATTGAAGACTTACTACACAAGTGGCGAATTTGCGAAGAAGGCGCATGTTTCAATTCGTACAATTCGCTATTACGATCAAAAAAATTTATTAAAACCATCAACACACACGGCAAGTGGTGCAAGACGCTACACTGATGCTGATTTTGCAAAATTACAACAAATTCTTCTATTAAAATATCTTGGATTTTCTTTAACAGACATTAGAGAAATGACTTTAGGATCAGGAGACAGGCAACTTTTACTCGATTCTCTGCAGATCCAAAAAAGACTAGTGGAAGAACGTCTCAAAGAAATGGAGAATGTAGCTACTGCAATTGAGTCAACTATTAGCACTTTGAAGGCTGGGCAAGAAGTAGACTGGAGCAAGATGCTAGACTTGATTCATTTGACTTCAATGAATCAGTCTTTGAGTACTCAGTACCAAAATGCTTCTAATATTTCTGCACGAATTAAACTTCACCGAGATTATTCTCTTAACAAAGAGGGGTGGTTTCATTGGTTGTTTAGACAACTAGACTTAAAGCCGGGGATGAAGATTCTAGAACTAGGTGCGGGTAATGGTACTTTATGGGCACAAAATCTAGATAGAATTCCTAAAGGATTAACTATTGTTTTATCTGATATTTCTGAAGGTATCTTGTCTGATGCGAAGAATGAGATTGGAGACAGAGCAGAATTTCAATATGCTGTTTTTGATGCACAAAAAATACCTTTTGCGGATAATACGTTTGATTTAGTAATTGCTAACCATATGCTTTTCTACTGTGACAATATTCCTAAGACCTTGAAGGAAATAAAGAGAGTAATGAAAAAGGGCGCTTCTTTTGCTTGTTCTACTTATTCTAAGAGGCATATGCATGAAATTACTGATTTAGTTCAAGAATTTAATCCAGAAATTGTCTTGTCTTCAACTAACTTGTATGATCGTTTTGGCTTAGACAATGGGGCAGAAATTTTATTTCATGATTTTACTGATGTTAACTGTCATAAGTATGAAGATGCAATTGAATTGTCTGAATCTACACCAGTAATTTCTTACATCCTATCTTGTCATGGCAATCAGAATTCGATTTTACTAGATCACTATAATGAATTTAAAAATTACGTTGACGATAAAGTAAGTGATGGTTTCCACATTACTAAAGATGCGGGTTACTTTATTTGTAAGAAATAGCAACAAAGATCAAGCACATGAAGTTAAGTGCTTGATCTTTTTCTATAGAAGTAAAAATTCTTATTTTCTTGAAGGTGACGTAACGTAATGTTATATGATAAGTAGTGAATAAAGAAAGGCAGACCTAACTATGAAAGTTATTGTTACTGGTGGTGCCGGTTTTATCGGTTCAAACTTTGTTTTTTATATGTTAAAGAAGCATCCTGATTACGAAATTATCTGTTTAGATAGTTTAACTTATGCAGGTAACTTATCTACTTTAAAGGATGTTATGGATAACCCTAACTTCAAGTTCGTTAAGTTAGACATTCGTGACCGTGAAGGTGTTTACAAGCTATTCGAAGAAGAAAAGCCTGATGTAGTAGTTAACTTTGCTGCTGAAAGTCACGTTGATCGTTCTATTGAAAATCCAGAAATTTTCTTGGAAACTAACATTATCGGTACTTCTGTCTTAATGGATGCTTGCCGTAAATACGGTATCAAGCGTTTCCACCAAGTTTCAACTGACGAAGTTTACGGTGATTTACCACTTGATCGTCCAGATCTTTTCTTCCACGAAGATACTCCACTTCATACTTCAAGTCCTTACTCATCAAGTAAGGCTAGTGCCGATTTACTCGTTGGTGCCTACGGCAGAACCTATGGCTTGCCAGTAACCATCTCACGTTGTTCTAACAACTATGGTCCATATCAATTCCCAGAAAAATTGATTCCATTGATGATTCAAAGAGCATTAAACAATGAAAAATTACCAGTTTACGGTGATGGTAAGAATGTTCGTGACTGGCTCTATGTTGAAGATCACTGCAAGGCAATTGACCTTATCTTAGAAAATGGTAAGCCTGGTGAAGTTTACAACATTGGTGGTCACAACGAAATGGCTAACATTGATATTGTTAAGCTTATCTGTGATTACTTAGATAAGCCATACTCATTAATTGAACACGTTACTGACCGTAAGGGTCATGACCGTCGTTACGGTATCGACCCAGAAAAGATTCACAACGAATTAGGCTGGCTTCCAGAAACTATGTTCAAAGATGGTATCAAGAAGACTATCCAATGGTACCTTGACAACAAAGACTGGTGGGAAAACATCATTTCTGGTGACTACCAAAACTATTACGACGAAATGTACGGTAAGAAGCAAGTTTTAGATAAGGACTAATTCAGCATGAAGGGAATTATTTTAGCAGGCG
>ERZ841116.326-NODE-326-length-39588-cov-12.981104_pt1 | contig 39588 bp, 34 predicted proteins | sample MGYA00519875_ERZ841116 | MGnify/ENA primary metagenome ERZ841116 (study PRJEB31850, sample SAMEA3708889) | human gut metagenome | biome: human gut; feature: human-associated habitat; material: faeces | place: China | collected 2014 ... | reverse complement strand
TCCCCATCATCATCCTGTACATGACCTGCCAGAAGTACATCATCGAGGGTGTCGTGGCAGGCGCTGTCAAGGGTTAAAACAAGGAGGTTCCAGCCATGCGTGCAAGCGGCATTCTGATGCCCGTCTTCAGCCTGCCGGGTCCTTACGGCATCGGCACGCTGGGAGATGAAGCCTTTGCCTTCGTCGATTTCCTTGCGGCTGCAAAGCAGACCTACTGGCAGATACTCCCCATCGGCCCTACGGGCTACGGGGACAGCCCCTACCAGAGCTTTTCTGCCTTTGCCGGCAACCCCTACTTTATTGATTTCCGTCTGCTGGCAGCGGACGGCCTCCTCACCGAGGCTGAGCTGCCCGCGCCCCAGCCGGTGGGTCCCGTCGATTACGGTGCGCTCTACCAGCAGCGGCCCGTGGTGCTCCATAAAGCGGCTGACCGGCTGCTGGCTTCCCCTACCCCGGCCTATGAGGCTTTCTGTGAAGCCCAGAGCGGCTGGCTCGAAGATTATGCCCTCTTCATGGCCGTCAAGGCCGAGCAGGGGCAGGCCGGTCTCGCCGACTGGCCCGACGACCTGCGCACCCGGGAGCCTGCGGCCCTCGCCGCCGCCAAAAAGCGGCTGGCCGCCGAGGTGGACTACTACAAGGCCGTGCAGTTCTTCTTCTACACCCAGTGGAACGCCCTCAAGGCCTATGCCAACGAGAACGGCATCCAGCTGGTGGGCGACATTCCCATCTACGTCAGCCCCGATTCCAGCGACCTCTGGACCCGCCCGGAGCTGTTCCAGACCGACGGCGCCGTCCACCTGACCAGTGTTGCCGGATGCCCGCCCGACGCCTTTGCCGCCGACGGTCAGCTCTGGGGCAACCCGCTCTACGACTGGCCCCGCCACGAGGCCGAGGACTTCCGCTGGTGGAAGCAGCGCATCAAACACGCCACTTCCATCTACGACGTCGTCCGCATCGACCATTTCCGGGGCTTCGAGAGCTACTACTCCATCCCCGCCGGGAACAAGACCGCTGCGGGCGGTCACTGGGAGAAAGGCCCTGACCGCGCTTTCATCGACGCCATGCACAAGGCGCTGGGCGAGGGCGGCATCATCGCCGAGGATCTGGGTGAGCTGTTCCCCAGTGTGCGGGAGCTTCTGGCAGACAGCACCTTCCCGGGCATGAAGGTGCTGCAGTTCGCGTTCGGCGGCGGGGACAGCGAGTACCTGCCCCACAACCACGTCAAGAACAGCGTGGTCTACCCCGGCACCCACGACAACACGACGCTGACCGCCTGGTGGGACGAGAGCGCATCGGCCAAGGAAAAGGCTGTGGCTACCGCTTATCTGCATCTGACCGGCTGTCAGCCCACCGCAAAGGAGGTGGCCGCTGTCAGAACAGAGGCGGCCCGCACCGCGCTGCTCCGGGCCGCGCTGGGCTCAGTGGCCGACCGTGCCATCATCCCCATGGCCGACTGGCTGGGCCTGGGCGAGGAAGCCCACCTGAACAGCCCCGGCAAGCTGGGCGGAAACTGGAGCTGGCGCGCCGCCGATGGGTTCGACACTGCCGCGCTGGCCAAGCGCATTCTGGCGGAGTGCGCCGTGTACTGCCGTACATAACCGGGCCGGAAACCCGGAGTGTGTTTAGCAGTTTGACGAAAATGTAAAAAAATACGTTAAAGTTTGTGCGTTTTGCTGGAAACGCCCGGCACAAGATGGTATAATTCCGGTAATGGGGGCTGCGCTTTCAGCGGCCGTGTGGCAAAGCTGTGCCGGAGGGGAGAGAGTCCGGCACCGGATAATGGGGAAAAACGCATGAAAAAAGAATGGACGGAACAGGATCTGCGCGCCTTTGCAGAAAACGCACAGACCGCCTTTGAAGACGTGACCCTGACGGAAGCCGATGAGGAGGCCGCGGACACCTGGCAGGACGATGGCCTGCAGGTGGATTATGTCCTGCGCAATGGGCAGGTGGACTGCGTGCTGCGCCGCCTGATCGAGGCGGACGGCAAGCTCTGGCAGCTGCAGATGACGGCTCCGCTGGCGGGCAGCGACCTGCCGGAGGATCGGATGACCGCGCGGGAGCGGGAGCTCTGCCGGGACGATATGAATCACGATTTCCTGACCGGCGTGTTCAACCGCCGCTATTTTGAAACGGAGTTCTGCACCCGGCTGGATGAGTGGACGGATGCCCACCGCTGTGCTTCGCTGGCGCTGGTGGCGCTGGACGATGAGGACGGGATGCGCACCCGGCAGGGCGATGCCGTGATGAACCAGCTGGTCTGTTTTGTGGCCAACCAGTGGAAAAAGCACTACGACCGCCCTGCAGAGCGGGTGGTCTGCCGCCTGACGGACACGCTGTTCGCCATCGGCTGCGCGGATAAGAACTGCGCAGAGCTGGCCGAGGAGCTGAACGGCATTTATGCCGAGATGCCCCGCGCGTGTGTGGCATCGGTGGGCCTGATGCGCCGGGTGCCCTTTACCCAGTCCATCGGCTGCGCCTGCACCGGCGAGGTGCGGGGCAAAAACTGGGACGCACTGTATCAGCTGTGTGAGCAGCGCCTGAAGGCGGCCCAGACCGCCGGCGGTGACCAGATCTGCAGCAAATAAACCGAATGCATAAAATCCCCCTTTGCGGTACAAGCTAGTGCTGCAAAGGGGGATTTTTGTATGGAAAATCAGAAAAATGATAACCTGAATCTGCTGGAAGCGGTGGTGCAGAACACGGAGATGGGCAAGAACACGCTGGAACAGATCGTGCCCATGACCGAGGACCCTGCCTTCCGGGCCGAGCTCCTGCGGGAGCGGAACCTCTACCGGGAACTGAATCAGGAGGCCCACACCGCCATCGAGGCCTGCGGCGGCACGGCTCAGGGCCAGAGCATCATGGCAAAGCTCAACACCAAAATGGGCATCGGGATGAAAACGCTCACCGACAGATCCACCCGCAATCTGGCCGAAATGCTCAGCGAGGGGAGCAGCCAGGGCGTGATGGACTGCATCAAGAGCCAGAAGGATTATCCCAATGCGGCTCCCGGCTCCAAGCGCCTGATGCAGAAGCTGCAGGATCTGGAGGAAGAAAACCGGCTGAAACTGGAGCAGTTTCTGTAAAGGCCGCTCCGGCTGCTCAAAGAGCTTCCACCATGGCCGCCACGATCCTGGTGGCGGTAGCCACGTACTCGGCGATGCTGAACTTCTTGACCACCAGCACCTCGTGGCCGTCCTCGTCGGCATTGTCGCTCATGGCGCGCAGGATGACACAGGGCACATCGTTCTTGGCGGCGATCTGGCTCACGGCAGCACCCTCCATCTCAACACAGTCGGGGGCGCATTTGGCCTCAATGGCGGCCTTGGTCTCGCTGTCGCCCACGAACAGGTCGCCGGTGGCGATCTTGCCGGTCAGGGCCTTGACCCCTGCCTCGGCGCAGGCTTTTTCAGCGGCGGCGATGAGGGCCGGATCACCGGCGTACTCCTTCAGGTAGGGCGGGTTCTGGCAGATCATGTCCAGCTGGGCATCGTGGTAGAGCACCGTCTTGCCAATGACCACATCACCAATGCCGATCTTGCTGGTCATGTTGCCTGCAATGCCGGAGAAGATGATCTTCTCGGCACCGTATCGGGTGATGAGCACCTGGGTGGTGGCGGCGGCATTGGCCTTGCCCATGCCTGCACAGCAGACCACGACCTGCTTGCCTGCCAGCGTGCCCCTGTGGTACTCCACGCCGCCGTAGGGCTCCACGGTGACGTTTTCCAGCTTTGCACACAGCTGATCGACTTCATCGGGCATTGCGCCCATAATTCCGATAATCATATAGATGTCCTTTCTCCTGGGCAAAAGTGTCTCCCGCGCGCCGCGCGGGAGACACTTTTATCATACATCAGACGTTGAACAGGAACTCGATCACGTCGCCGTCCTTCACGACGTACTCCTTGCCCTCGGTGCGCTGCAGGCCCTTGGCCTTGACAGCGGCATAATCGAAGTTGTTGGCTTCCAGGTCGCCATAGCCGATGACGCTGGCGCGGATGAAGCCGCGCTCGAAATCGCTGTGGATCTTACCGGCGGCCTGAGGTGCCTTGGTGCCCTTGCGGATGGTCCAGGCGCGGCACTCCTTCTTGCCGTCGGTCAGGAAGGAGATGAGGCCCAGCAGGTCGTAGCTGGCAGTGATGAGGTTGTCCAGGCCGCTGGCCTCGATGCCCATCTCTGCCAGGAAAGCCTTCTTCTCCTCGGGGGAGTAGTCGGCAATGTCCTCTTCGGTCTTGGCGCAGATGGGAATGTAGCGGGCCCCCTCCTCGGCGGCGCGGGCGGCCACCAGCGGGACATAGCGGTTGTTCTCAATGCCCTCCATCAGGTCATCCTCGCCCACGTTGCAGGCGTAGAGCACGGGCTTGGAGCTCAGCAGGCCCATCTCGTGCAGCACGGCCTGCTGCTCGGCATCCCCCTCGTCAAAGTCAAAGCTGCGGGCGGGCTTGCCTGCGCTCAGGTGGTCGGCCAGCTTCTGCAGCCAGGCGGCTTCAGCGGCAGCACCCTTGTTGTTGCCGCTCTTGGCAGCCTTGGCCATCCGGCCCGCGCGGTTCTGAACGACCTCGAGGTCAGAGAGGATCAGCTCGTAGTCAATGGCATCGATGTCGGCGATGGGGTCCACGGCCTCGGCCTTGGTCACGTCCTCCACCACATGGATGATGTTGTCGTCATCAAAGCAGCGCACCACATGCACGATGGCATCACACTCGCGGATGTGGCCCAGGAACTTGTTGCCCAGGCCGGCACCCTGGCTGGCACCCTTGACCAGACCGGCAATGTCTACAAACTCCACGATGGCAGGTGTCTTTTTATTGGTCTGCCAGATCTCGGCCAGCTTGTCCAGCCGCTTGTCCGGCACGGCCACGATGCCGCTGTTGGGCTCAATGGTGCAGAAGGGGTAGTTGGCGGCTTCCGCGTTCTTGGTGGAAGTGATGGCGTTGAACAGAGTGGACTTGCCGACGTTCGGCAGACCGACGATACCTAACTTCATATAAAATACGCTCCTTACACGTTTTTTTGGCATAACGATACAACTATCATTATACGCGATGAAAACCCGGAGCGCAAGGGGATGGGCGCAAAACAACGGATTTACACGGCGGGAGTTCTATATTATACTGTTCTTAAAATACGAACCGATTTCCGGAAGGGAAGGCAGGAGGATGTTATGGAACGCAACGACCCGCGCTATCAGGCTTATGTGGAGATCCTGAAGGAGGAGCTGATCCCGGCGATGGGCTGCACCGAGCCCATCGCGCTGGCCTATGCGGCGGCAAAAGCCCGCGAGGTGCTGGGGGTGCTGCCGGACAGCGTGCAGCTGCAGGTGAGCGGCAGCATCATCAAGAACGTGAAAAGCGTCATCGTGCCCAACACCGGGCACCTGAAGGGCATGGAGGCGGCGGTGGCGGCAGGCATCATCGCCGGTTCCGCTGAGAAGGAGCTGGAGGTCATCTCGGAGGTCAGCGAGGAAAAGAAGTCTGCTATCCGGGACTATCTGCAGACGGTGCCCATCACCATCGAGCACACCGAGCAGGGGCATGTGTTTGACATCGTCGTCACCGAGCGCTGCGGGCAGGACTACGCCCGGGTGCGCATCGCGGACTACCACACCAACATCTGCCGCATCGAGAAGAACGGCACGGTGCTGTACGAGGTGCCCCTGCTGGACGAGACCGTGCAGGAGGATGCCCGCGCTGACCGCAGCCTGCTGAACATGCAGGACATCTGGGACTTTGCCGAGACCGCCGACCTGCGGGACGTGGCAGACCTGCTGGAACGGCAGATCCGCTACAACAACGCCATTGCAGAAGAGGGCCTGCTGGGCGACTACGGTGCCAACATCGGGCGGGTGCTGCTGACCACTTACGGCAACGATGTCTCCAACCGCGCAAAAGCCAAGGCCGCCGCCGGCTCCGATGCCCGCATGAACGGCTGCGAGCTGCCGGTCATCATCAACTCCGGCAGCGGCAATCAGGGCATCACCTGCTCGGTGCCCCTCATCGAGTACGCCAAGGAGCTGCACAGCGGCAAGGAAAAGCTCTACCGCGCCCTCATCATCTCCAATCTGGTGGCCATCCACGAAAAGACCGGCATCGGCACCCTGTCTGCCTACTGCGGCGCGGTCAGCGCGGGTGCGGGTGCAGGCGCAGGCATCGTGTACCTGTGCGGCGACGGCTATCAGGCTGCCATCCACACGGTGGTCAACGCCCTTGCCATTGTGTCCGGCATCGTGTGCGACGGAGCCAAGGCCTCCTGCGCCGCAAAGATCGCATCTTCGGTGGATGCGGCGCTGCTGGGCTACAACATGTACAAGTGCAATCAGGAGTTCAAGGGCGGCGATGGCATCGTGATGAAGGACATCGAGACCACCATCAAGGGCATCGGACGTCTGGGCAAGGACGGGATGCGGCAGACCAATGAGGAGATCATCCGGCTGATGATGAGCTGAGCGGCGGAGCCTGCGTCCCAAAAATCATACAAAACCTTCTTTATTTTGTCATAACTATTCCGTATAATAAGGGATAGGGGAACTTTACCCTGTTTGATTCGGAAATACTGCTCCGGCAGACAGCCGGAGAATTTGATTTTTGGAGTATCAGGTACAGGAGGAACACTCATGGCAAACGAAAAGATCCTCGTCGTGGACGACGATACCAACATCTGCGAGCTGCTGCGGCTTTATCTGACCAAGGAGGGCTATCAGGTCACCACCGCGAACGACGGCGAAGAAGGTCTGGACAAGTTCAATCAGGTCAAGCCCGATATGGTGCTGCTGGATGTGATGATGCCCAAGATGGACGGTCTGGAGGTCTGCCGCCGCATCCGCAAGCTGGGCAACACCCCCGTGATGATGCTGACCGCCAAGGGCGAGACCTTTGACAAGGTGCTGGGCCTGGAGCTGGGCGCGGACGATTACATGGTCAAGCCCTTTGACACCAAGGAGGTCGTGGCCCGCATCAAGGCGGTGCTGCGCCGCTGCACCACCACCACCGCCCAGACCGAGAGCACTGAGGGCGTGATCGAGTTCGACAACCTGCGGCTGGACATGAACAGCTACGAGCTGCGGGTCAAGGGCAAGGTGGTGGAGGCTCCCCCCAAGGAGCTGGAGCTGCTGAACTGCCTGGCCTCCCACCCCAACCGTGTTTACACCCGCGACCAGCTGCTGGACGAGGTGTGGGGCTTTGAGTACTACGGCGACAGCCGCACCATCGATGTCCATGTCAAGCGCCTGCGCGAAAAGCTGGCGGGCGCTTCCGACAAGTGGGAGCTCAAGACCGTCTGGGGCGTGGGCTATAAGTTCGAGGTGCGTCAGTAATGCGCAAAAGTATTTCGGTCACCTTCTTTTCGATGGTGGCCACCCTGCTGGTGCTGGGCACGGCGGTGCTGGGCTGCTCCGAGTGGCTGCTGTTCAGCCGCTATTTTGCCCAGGAGCGGTACGACACGCTGGACAGCGTGGCGGATGTGACCCAGCGCGCGGCGGATTATATCGTGCAGCAGGCGGCTCTGCCCAAGGGGGCCGAGCTGGATGCCCTGAACACCAAGCTGGAGATCATCGGCGAGAGCGCCGAGGCTTACCTGTTTTTCACCGATGAAGAGGGCAGGGTCCTCATTGCCTCCAACCCCGAGATGGTGGGAACAGATGTTGTGGGGCCGGAGCTTATGAAAAAAGTTGCCGGGGATCAGCCCTACCACACCCTGAGCACGCTGGACGGTGTGCTGACCGAGAAGAGCTATGTCTCGGTGCGGCACATGCAGGATGCCCAGGGCAACAACAGCGGCTATCTCTTCCTCTGCTCCTCCGGTGCCCGGTTGACCGATTTCAAGGAGGAGTTCTGGTCGAACTTCTTCTTCTCTGCCTGCGTCATGCTGCTCTGCGCCAGTGTGCTGACCTCCTTCCTGATGCGGAAGCTGACAGACCCGCTCCAGAAGATCACCGATGCCGCCCAGCGGTTTGGCGGCGGGGACTTCTCTGTCCGTGTTGAGGGCGTGGAAGGTGAGGGCGAAGTGGTGGATCTGGCCCGCACCTTCAACCAGATGGCGGAGAACATCCAATCCAACGACAATTCCCGCGGCCAGTTCATGGGCAACATCGCCCACGAGCTGCGCACCCCCATGACCACCATCAAGGGCTTTGTGGACGGCATTCTGGACGGCACCATCCCGCCCGATATGCAGAACCACTACCTGCAGCTGGTCAGCGAGGAAACCGGCCGCCTGGCCCGGCTCATCCAGAACATGCTCGATCTCTCCAAGCTGGAAAGCGGCGAGTATCAGGTGAACGCCCGGATGTTCAACATCTGGGAGACGCTCACCGGTGTGGCCCTTTCGGCGGAGCAGCGCATCAATGACGGCATGATCGATCTGGAAGGCCTGACCATGGATGAAAAGGTGCTGGTCTACGCGGACCCCGACCTCATCCATCAGGTGGCTTATAACATTCTGGACAATGCCATCAAGTTTACCCCGGCGGGCGGCACCATCAAGTTCCATGTGGAGAAGCTGGGCCCCGAGGTGGAGATCTCGATCTGGAATTCCGGTCAGGGCATCAGCCCCGAGGCGCTGCCCTATGTGTTCCAGCGCTTCTACAAAGAGGACAGGTCCCGCGGACTGCATGCCCGGGGTGCCGGTCTTGGTCTGAATATCTGCAAGGTGCTGGTCAACCTTTCCGGAGGCCAGATCCGTGTGGAGAGCCAGCAGGGCGAGTGGTGTCAGTTCGTGTTCACCCTGCCCGCCACGCCCCCCAACCCCAGCGGCATGAAGCGCCTGCCGGACGAATCCGGTCAGCCTGTGCCGGTGGAGGACCCCGCCAGCATGAAGCCTGTCAACTGAATCCGCGGCCAGACTGTCCCCCTGAAACGGGCGGGGCGGTCTGGTCGTTTTTGGTTTTGGAATGGATTTTGGATGGATACAGGGGCAGGTTTGAGACTTTTCCGTGAAAAACACGGCTCCGGGTTTGATTTTTTGTGTGTTTTCATGTAAACTAAGAATAACCATGCCCGCCCTGCATTCCGGCCCCAAAACAGGTGCTCTGGCAGAACGGATGGTGTAATCTTTCTGAAAAATAACGGAGAGTATAAAACACAATGACGATCATTAGTCCTTCGATCCTTTCGGCTGATTTCAATCAGCTTGGCGCAGACTGCCGCATGGTGCTGGATGCCGGTGCGCAGATGCTGCATTATGACGTGATGGACGGCCACTTTGTGCCCAACATCAGCTTTGGCGTGCCGGTACTGAAAAGCCTGCACAAGGGGATGCCCGCAGCATTCTACGATGTCCACCTGATGATCAGCCACCCGCTGCAGTATGCAGAGCCTTTCATCAAGGCGGGTGCCAGCCTGTACAACTTCCACCTCGAGTGCGAGGACGACATCCAGCAGACCATCGATGCGGTCAAGGCACTGGGCTGCAAGGTGGGCCTGACCATCAAGCCCGGTACTGATCCGGAGGCGCTGGCCCCGTATCTCGACCAGCTGGATCTGGTGCTGGTGATGAGCGTGGAACCCGGCTTCGGCGGGCAGAAGTTCATGCCCTCGGCGCTGGAAAAGCTGCGCTGGCTCAAGGAAGAGCGGGCAAAGCGGAGCGCCCGCTACCTGCTGGAAGTGGATGGCGGCGTGGATGACACCACCGCCCCCCTGTGTGTGGAGGCGGGTGCCGATATTCTGGTGGCGGGCAGTGCCGTGTTCGGCGCAGCCGACCCGGCTGCGGCAGTGCGCCGTCTGGCCGCCCTGTGAGAGGTGCCTTACCATGGATGAACGTTTGATCCAGCAGCAGGAGCAGGAGCTTGCAAAGACGGGGCGGTACTATCTGCACGTCTGCTTTATGACCATCCCGTTGCTCTGCATGGCCTGCTTCCTGTACGGTCTGCGGCCCCTGCTGCTCTGCGGCGCGGCGCTGCTCACCGGCAACCTGTGTGACCGCCTGGTCTCCCTGCTGCGCCGCCGCGTGTATCGGGCCGGGGATTTCTCCAACGAGAGCTTTGCCCTCATCATCGCTCTGCTCATGCCCGCCACGGTGGACTGGTATGTGGTCATTATGGCGGTGCTGGCCGGTGTCCTCATCGGCAAGGAGGTGTTTGGCGGCTACGGCAGCTATCCCTTCAACCCCGCTGCTGTGGGCTACGCCGTGGCGGCGGTGTCCTGGCCGGAGCAGGTGTTCCGCTACCCCCAGCCCTATACCAACATCCCCCTGTGGGATGCCACCGGCGTGCCGGTGTCCAGCACCATCTCGGATACCCTGCGCAGCGGCGGCAGCCTGAACATCGGCGCAATTTCGCTGGGCCTGGGCGAGTACGCCGCCCCCATGGGCACGGGTGCCGCCCTCATCCTTCTGGCCTGCGGGCTTTTCCTCTGGCTGCAAAAGGATGTCCGTCTGGGCGCTTCTGTCAGCTTTGTGGTCACCTGTGCCCTCATCGCCTTCCTCTTCCCCCGTCAGGTGGGGGTGAACGGCGTGGATATCGCTCTGCGCCTGCAGTGTGTGCGGGATGAGCTGCTGACCGGTGCCATGCTGTTCAGCGCGGTGTTCCTGCTCAACGAGCCCTACACCTGCGCCCATCACCATCTGGGCCGCATCCTGTACGGTGTGCTGGTGGGTGCGATCACCATGGGCTTCCGGTATTACGGCGTGTACGAGACGGGTGTCTGCTTTGCTCTGCTCACGGTCAACAGCATTTCCGGCTGGATGGACCGCACCGAGAGCCGCCTGTACCAGCTGATGCACCGCCCTGCGGCCGGAAAGGAGGGCGCTGAATGAAACGCTCCATTGCAGAACTGATCACCCGTGATCCTGAAAAGTTCGCCCACCATGACCGGGTGTTCAAAAACAACCCCGTTGTCATGCAGGGCATGGGTCTGGCTCCGCTGGTGGTGCTTGCCACCACGGGCAAAAATGCTTTGATGCTGGCCGTGGCTGTGGCCCTGCTGCTCACGCCTTCCCGGATGCTGGCCTGCCTGGTCAGCCGCCTGTTCCCCCTGCGGGACGAGCAGCCCGCCCCGGAAGAGCTGGAGAAAAAGCTGCTGCCCCGGGCGCTGGTGTACAGCGGCAGTGCGGCGGTGGTCTACCTTGCCGCTTATCCCATCCTGAACGCCGTGTTCGGCACCGACCTGCTGATGCTGGGCATCTACCTGCCCATGCTGGTGGTGGAGCCCTTGCTGACCTACCGCTTTGGCCGTGTGCAGGAAACCATGCGCAAGGCTGTCTCCAAGGGTCTGCGCATCACGGTGGGCTACGCGCTCATCCTGTTCATCGTGGGCTGCCTGCGGGAGTGGCTGGCGCTGGGCAGTGTGTTTGGGATCCAGCTCAGCCGCTCTGTCCTGCCCATGGCATCCATGCCGGCAGGCGGCTTCATCGTGCTGGGCGTGGTGTGTGCCGTCTGGCGCGCGCTGGCCCGCAAACACAAGGAATACCTGAAAACTGAGGCGCGCGGCACTCTGGCTGCGCACCCCCGGAAGGAGGTGCAGGATCAGTGAGTGCTGTGATGAATACCATCGGTGTGGCCTTTGCCTACGCCGTGCTGGCCCTGTTTGCCCAGAACGCCATCTTTACCCGTGGTCTGGGCGTGTCGCGCCTGATCCAGCTGGTGGGTGACGAGCGCACCAGCAGCTGGTGGTTTGCCCTGCTGCTCTGTGTTACCCAGACGCTGGTGGCCCCGCTGGCGTATTTTGCGAGCAGCCAGATCGTGGATCTGCCCTACCGTGCCCCGCTCCGCCCGCTGCTCTACCTGGCCTGTGTGGCGGTGGTCTGCATCTTTGAGCACGCCATCCTGCGGGCGGTCAAAGGCCCCCGCAGCGGCCTGCTCATCCGCATCCTGCCCATTGCCGCCGTGAACAGCGGCGTGCTGGGCACCGCGCTGGTGGAACGTACCCAGAGCTTTACGCTGGCGCAGTCCATCGGCTTTGGCCTGGGCAGCGGCCTGGGCTACCTGCTGGCTGTGATGCTGGTGACCGAGGCGGGCAACCGCCTGCGCAGCAAGGCCATCCCCGAAGCATTCCGCGGCCTGCCCATCACCCTGATCTATATCGGTGTGCTGGCGCTGGCCATCTACGGCTTTACCGGCCATTCCGTGATCCTGTAAGTTGACCCCAAGGAGGGTGGTTGATTATGGCAAGATATCCCAAACGCCAGAAGGTCAAGCGCTATCGGCGCAGCTTTTACACCCGCGAGATGCGGCTGAAAAAGGGCATCGGCATTGCGGTGCTGGTGGTGGCCGTGCTGGCAGCGGCCTGGGTGGCCGCGCCCCATGTGCTGGACTGGGCCACCCACACCTGGTATACCGTGGTGCGGGATCGTGACCTCTCCGCATCCAGTGCCGTCAGCGAGAGTGCATCCTCCGGGACGCAGAGCACCGCTGCCAGCGAACCGGCAGCTTCCTCGGTGCCGGAAAAGGAGCCGGAGCCCGAGGTCAAGGGCACTGATATTGTGACGGGCCTGTGGGCAGAGGTGGATGTGACCACCCTGATCGACGAGGCCGCCATCCGCTCCGCCGCCCGGCAGCTCAAGGCACAGGGCATGACCTATGCCATCCTGACCCTGAAGGACACCGCCGGGCAGGTGTATTACGCCTCCCAGACGGCGGTGGGTGCCGCCAATGCAGCCCCCACGCAGGTCGAGCTGACGAGTGTGGCATCCATCTTCAAGGAGGAGGGGCTGGTGCCGGTGGCTGCGCTGACTGCCTTCCGTGACCCTGCCGGTGCCCGGGCCGACCACGCTCTGGCCATCCGGTATCAGGGGCAGGAGTACCTTTGGCTGGACAACAAGGCTTCCGCCGGAGGCAACCCCTGGCTGAACCCCTACGCCGCGGAGACCGTGCAGTATATCGGTGACCTGATCGCCGAGGTGCACGCCGCCGGGTTTGATCAGGTGCTGCTGGAAAATGTCCGGTTCCCCTCGTCCACCAGCGCCAAGCAGGACTATGGCACCACCAACGGTGTGGACCGTGCCGGGCAGCTGACTGCGGATATCGCCGCTTGGCAGGCCCGCTTCGGAGATGCGGTGACGCTCTGGTACGGTTATTCGCTGGCCGAGGTGACCGGTTCCTCCAGCCAGCTGGGAGCCCCTGCGGCCCAGCTGGGCGTGAAGAACCTGCTGGTGAAGGTCCCGTCCTCCTCTACGCTGGATGCAGCGGCCCGGGAGGAGCTGACCCTCTCCCTGACCGAGGCAGGTGTGGAGCATGTGGTCATCCGGGACGATGCCGCCAGCTATTTTGAGTGATCCCCGCGTTTTTGTGAGAGGGAGGGAAGTATTATGAACAAAACATCCTGTTTTTCCCCGGCGCACATTCTGCTGCCGTCGGAACAGATCCCGGTGGGGCAGTGGGGCTGTGTGGCCTGCGATCAGTTCACCAGTGACCGCTCCTATTGGGAAAAGGCTGCGCAGGCCGCCGCAGGCGGCCCCAGCACACTGGACCTGATCCTGCCGGAGGTCTATCTGGAAGAGGATGACGTGGATGCAAGGATCAGCGCCATCCATGCGGCCATGGACGATTATACCCGGAACGTGCTGACCCGCGCGGTGGACGGCTTCATTTATGTGGAGCGCACCGAGCAGAGCGGCCGGGTGCGGCAGGGCCTTGTGGGCAGGATCGACCTGGAGGCATACAGCTATGCCGAGGGCGCGGTGCCTGCCATCCGCCCCAGTGAGCACACCGTGGAAAGCCGCATCCCGCCCCGCATGGCGGTGCGCCGGGGGGCAAGGCTGGAAACGCCTCATATTATGATGCTGGCCGATGACCCCGGCTGCACCCTCATCGAGCCCATCGGCGAGAAGAAGGAGCAGCTGCGCAAGGTCTACGAGGGCGACCTGATGCTGAACGGCGGCCACATTGCCGGCTGGGCAGTGGAAGATCCCGCCCTGCTGGCCCAGATCGACAGCGCCCTGAACGCTCTGGGCAGCCAGGATGCCTTTGATGCCCGGTATCCCCAGGCAAAGGGCGGCGCGCCCCTGACGCTGGCCGTGGGCGACGGCAACCATTCGCTGGCTTCCGCCAAGGCCTGCTGGGAGGAGCTGAAAAAGACCCTGACCCCGGAGCAGCAGCTGACCCACCCGGCCCGCTGGTGCCTGGCTGAGGTCTGCAATGTCCACTCTCCGGCCATTGAGATCGAGCCCATCCACCGCGTCCTTTTCAATGTGGACTGCGGTGCCGTGCTGCTGGCCCTCATCGCGTGGAGCGATTCCCACGCGGCAGGCATCTGCTTCGGCGATGCAAAACAGCAGTCCTTTACGCTGGCAGGCCCCCATGTGGCCAATGTGCTCAGCTTTGAACATCCCGTTGCCCCGCTGACCGTGGGCACCATTGACGCATTCATTGAGTATTTCATGGCCCGCCACATCGAGGCCCGGGTGGATTATGTCCACGATGAGCCCGCTGTCCGCGCCCTGTGCAGGCAGGGGGGTGTGGCTTTCCTGATGCCGCCCTTTGAGAAGAGCGATCTGTTCAAGGGCATCGTTATGGGTGGTGTGCTGCCCCGCAAGACCTTCAGCATGGGGCACGCAGAGGAAAAGCGCTATTATATGGAATGCAGAAACATTTTAGGTGAAGAATGACATTTAACGAATTGAATCTTTCCGCGCCTGTGCTGCGTGCTGTGGCACAGGCGGGCTATGAATCCCCCTCGCCCATTCAGGCAGCGGCCATTCCGCCGGTGCTGGCCGGGAGGGACTTGATGGGCTGCGCCCAGACGGGTACCGGCAAGACGGCTGCCTTTGCGCTGCCCATGCTCGACCGCCTGACTGCCAGCGCACCCCGCAAAAAGGGTGCCATCCGCGCCCTGATCCTGACCCCCACCCGGGAGCTGGCTTTGCAGATTGGCGAGAGCTTTGAGGCCTACGGCAAGTATCTGACCCTGCGCAGCACCGTCATCTTTGGCGGTGTGGGTCAGGCTCCGCAGGTCGCAGCCCTGAAAAAGGGCGTGGACATCCTCATTGCCTGCCCGGGCCGCTTGAACGACCTGGTGGGGCAGGGGCTGCTGGACCTTTCCAACATTGAGATCTTTGTTCTGGACGAAGCCGACCGGATGCTGGATATGGGCTTTGTCCACGACGTGAAAAAGGTGATCGCCAAGCTGCCCAGGCAGCGCCAGAACCTGATGTTCAGCGCCACCATGCCCAAGGAGATCGAGCAGCTGGCCGCAGGCATCCTGCATGACCCGGCCTTTGTCAAGGTAGACCCGGTGTCCAGCACGGTGGACCGCATCCAGCAGAGCCTGTATTTTGTGGAGAAGGGCAACAAGAAGTTCCTGCTGCCCTGGCTCATCAAGAACCTGAAGCCTGAGGTGGTGAACGCGCTGGTGTTCAGCCGCACCAAGCACGGGGCCGATAAAATTGCAAAAGACCTGAACAAGCAGGGCATCCCCGCTGCTGCTATCCACGGCAACAAGAGCCAGACCGCCCGCGTGACAGCGCTGGAGGATTTCAAGGCGGGCAAGACCCGGGTGCTGGTGGCGACCGATATCGCCGCCCGCGGCATTGACATCAGCGAGCTGTCCCATGTGTTTAACTACGACCTGCCCGAGGTGCCCGAGACCTACGTCCACCGCATTGGCCGCACGGCCCGTGCCGGTGCCGACGGCACTGCCGTCAGCTTCTGCGCCCCGGAGGAAAAGGAATATCTGGCCGGGATCGAAAAGCTGAACCGCCGCCAGATCCCGGTCGTCTCCGGCCATCCCTGGGACGGCGTGCCCGCCCCTGTCAAGGCTGCGCCCCCGGTGCGGGGCAAAAAGCCCAAGGCGGAAGCAGAGCAGCCTGTGAAGGCAGAGAAGCCTGCCAAAGCAGAAAAGGCAGCCAAGGCCGAAAAGCCTGCTGCCCCCAAAAAGGAAAAAGCGGCTGTAAAACAGCCCAGCCCCAAGAATACCGAACCGAAAGAAGGAACATCCATGGAGGAAAACCAGAAGCGCACTTCCGGCGGCCGCAGTGAGAACCGCCGCTCCAATAACAGCCGCACCCGCCGCGAGGGCAATGCCCCGCAGCCGGCCAACCGCGGCAGCAACGCCCAGCCCAAATTTGACCCCCACTTTGTGAGCGCCCCGGAGGCTACTCCTCTGCGCCCGGTCAAAAAGGCTCCGGCTGCGCAGCCTGCCGCAAAGCAGACTGCTCCGGCCCAGAACGGCCAGCGTCAGCGCAGCGGTCAGCCTGCCCGTGCCGAGCAGCACACCGACCGCAATGATCCGCGCACCGAGCAGCGGGCAGAACGGAACAGCCGCAATGCCCGCCCGGCCCAGAACAGCCAGAGCCAGCAGGGCAGCCGCAATAACCGCAATGCAGTGCAGAGCAGCCGCCCGGCCCGCCCCGCCAAGAGCGAGGCACCCCGCGGCCGCAGCCGGAACGCCGCCCCTGCACGGGACGAGGATCCGGGCCTGATGCTGATCAGCCGCCGCCCGCCCCAGCAGAAGTTCACCAACTTTGAAGAGTATATGACCGCCCACGGCGGTGCCACCGCACCCATTGAGGATCACACCGATGAAACCTGAGCCGTTTGCCCCCTGGCAGTGCCCGCTCTGCGGCGAACCCCTGACCGGGGACACTGCCCTGAAATGCGGCAGGAACCACAGCTTTGACCGGGCGAAAGAGGGGTACTGGCACCTGCTGCCGGTGCAGAGTATGCGCACCAAGGCCCCGGGCGACAGCAAAGAGATGGTCGCCGCCCGCCGTGCCTTCCTGAACGCCGGGTATTACGGCATCTTCGGCAGGGCGCTGGGGGAACTGTGTCTTGCGTACGGCGCTGCCGCCGGGGCAGATGCACCGCTCCACCTGCTGGATGCGGGCTGCGGCGAAGGCTGGTACGACCGCTGCATTGCACAGGCCTTTGCGCAGGCGGGCAGGCCGGTGCAGCTGGCGGGCTTCGATATTGCAAAGCCTGCGGTGCGTCTGGCTGCAAAGGCACTGCCTGCCGCAAAATACGCGGTGGCATCCAGCTTTGCCCAGCCTGTCCGCACCGGATGGGCCGACCTGCTGCTCAACTGTTTCTCGCCCTTTGCACAGGAAGAGTTCCGGCGTGTGCTGCGCCCGGGCGGACGGATGATCTATGTTGTGCCCGGTGCGGAACACCTCTACCAGATGAAGGCTGTCCTCTACGACACGCCCTATAAAAATCCGGTGCAGGAGGTGGCCTATGAGGGCTTCCGCCCCATTGGGGAGCGGGAAGTCTCGGGCCGCATCACAGTGCCTGCCGGGCAGCTGGAGGCGCTGTTCGCCATGACCCCCTATTACTGGAAAACGCCACGGGATGGCGCAGCCCGCCTGGCCGCCCTGCCCGAGCTGACCACGGACATCGCGTTCCGCTTCCTCGTGTTTGAAAAAGAGTGATCGAAAAGCCCCCGGCCTGTGAGGATACAGGCCGGGGGCTTTTTGCGTGCAGAAAACAGGGTCACATCGCGATCCAGCCCAGTGCGTTGGCGACCGAGCTGGCCAGGATGATAGCCGCGAAGATGGGGCAGAGATACCGGAGCATAAAGTTGAACACCGGTTTGCGGCGGAAGGGCTGACCTTCCCGCGTGACCTCTTCCTCGATCTTTTCCACGCCGACGATCCGGGAGACCAGCAGGCAGGTGGCAATGGCCGCAATGGGCATCATCACCGAGTTGGTCAGGAAGTCGAAGAAATCGAGGAACTGCATCCCGAACACGGTCACGCTGGCAAGGGGGCCGTAGCCCAGCGCGGAAAGGCTGCCCAGTGTGATCATAATGCAGCCGATGAGGATGGTGGAGCGGGTGCGGTCCCAGCCCAACTCGTCCTCAAAGGTAGAAACAGCACTCTCGGTCAGGGCAATGGAGCTGGTGAGGGCCGCGAACAGCACCAGCACAAAGAAGAGCACGCCTACGGCAGTGCCCATGCCCATGCTGGCAAAGACCTTGGGGATGGTAATGAACATCAGGGCCGGGCCCGCCTGCAGGGTGTCAGGGTCGCCGCCCGAAAAAGCGAACACGGCGGGAATGATCATCAGGCCCGCCATGATGGCAATGGCGGTGTCGAAGATCTCCACGTTTTCCGTGGACTGCTCAATGGACACGTTCTTTTTCATGTAGGAGCCAAAGGTCACCAGGATGCCCATAGCAATGGAGAGGGAGTAGAACATCTGCCCCATGGCGGAAACCACGGTCATCCACGAGAAGTTGGCCGGGTTGGGCACCAGAAAATACTTTACGCCTGCCAGTGCGCCGGGCCGTGTAACCGAGTAGACGGCAATGACCACCGAGAGCACCACCAGCACCGGCATCATCACCTTGGAAACGCGCTCCACACCGTTGCGCACGCCCGCAAAGATGATGCCCAGCGTGATAAAGGCGAACAGCAGGAACGAGATCTCGGCCAGCAGACCGTTGGAGATGAAGCCGGAGAAATACCCGTCCGATGCCAGCGCGCTGCCATGGCCGGTGAGATACTGGGCCAGATAGTGGATGACCCAGCCGCCGATGACCGAATAATAGGGGACGATCAGGATGGGGATGACGGCGTTGATCCAGCCGCCGAACGCCAGCCCCTTGCCCTTGCCAAAATGGCTGTAAGCGCCCACCGGGCTTTTGCGGGTCATCCGGCCTAACGCCGTTTCGGCAATGATCATGGTGTAGCCAAAGGTGACAGCCAGCAGGATGTAGATGAGCAGAAAAATGCCGCCGCCGTATTTTGCGGCCAGATACGGGAAGCGCCAGATATTGCCCAACCCGACCGACGCACCGGCGGCAGACAGCACGAATCCGAGTTTGCCGGAAAACGCGCTGCGCTTGTGGTGAGTTTCCATGTTTTTTTCCTCTTTTCCAATTGATAAACTCAAGTGTAACATAGAGGAAGCGGGATTTCAACGAATCGCAGGCGTTTCACCGGTGGAGAGATTTCAGGCGGAAGGTGAAGAAAAGTGAATCATCTTCTGGTAAAGGGCTCCATGCCGTGCTCCTCGGGGGTGTAGTATTCCATCAGGGAAATGTAGTTTTCCGGGTGGTGGCAGAACGCCGCGCGCAGAACGCTGTCCAGCTCGCCCCGGGCGGTGAGCAGGCGGATGATGTACTGGGCCACCATCTGCACCACATCGGTCTCGATGCCGTAGCACAGGCCGACCGCCAGCACCGGGATCAGGATCTGCCGGGCCAGCAGGGGCACGTTCTGGCCGTACCGCTCAAGGATGGGCCGGCTCATGGTGGAGGCGGCCCAAACGCTGCCCACGATCTGCCAGTAATCGATCTCTTTCATGTGGGAAAGGGTCTGCAGCCGCTCCACGATCTCACCGTCGCTGAGGATGTAGCCCTCGACCACCTCTTTTTCGGAGCGGATAAAGGCACACTGGATCATGTCCATGATGGCGGTTTCGTACTTCTGGTGGAAATTTTCCCGGGAAACGCAGAACTTGGCCACGATGTCGATGAGGGCACTGGTGTCCTCGGCGGTGGCAAGGCTGCTGACCACCAGCGGTGTGGGGCCGAATTCCGCCCCCAGCGCGTCCAGGTCGGCCAGTTCTTCGGCATTCCGGGTGGCGGGCAGAAAGCGGTCACAGCCGTTGCGGTGGTAGCCCCAGGCAGCGGGCAGCACCCGGGCCACCGCATCGCCGCTGGAAATGATGCTGAAGATGTTGCTCTCGGGCCAGCTTTCCAGCAGGGTGCCGTCCGGGGCGTGGTTGGCATCGAAATCCTGCTGCAGGTCAGGTCGGTCAGCGGCAGTCAGGGCCGCAGGCACTGCAAAGCCGTAGGCATAGATGTTCTCCCGCCCCAGCTGGGGGAGCTCCCGGGCAATCTTTGCCGCCAGCAGATTTGCGATAATGGAACCGCGGCTGTAGCCGCCCAGCCAGAGCTTAAAGGCACCGCTCTGCCCGGCCCGGGCCAGATAGGCCTTGAGGGACGCAAACACCGCCGCCACGGGCGTGACAAAGCCGGTGTGCGCGCTGGTATCGCCCATGTGGAAGTTGCTGGCCCACTCGCCGCCGTAGCCGCCGCCCCGCAGGACAAGCGCCACAAGGGTGGTGCGCTGGCCGTTCAGGGTCAGGGTCTTGCGGGCCAGCGAATAGCCCACAAAGTCCCCGGCCCGGCCGGTGTCAAGGTCGTAGTTGCAGAACAGCGCGTCCCCGAAGCCCAGGGCCTCGTAGGCGGCAGCAATGTGGGCTTCCCGCCCCACGGAGCCGTTGACCCAGTATTCCGCATCGCTGGCTATGGTGTTGGCCGCAGCGCAGACCAGACCCAGCGTTGCCAGTGCCAGCTGGTGGTCATATTGGGTGGCCGGGTGGGTGAAAAAGCTGTCGGAGTAATAGAACGCGTGGGTCAGGTCGCAGCCGCTCAGGTCACTGCGGATGCCAATGGCGTAGCGGCCATCCGGTACGGCGCGGCCCACGGAGCTCTGCCCGGCGGCCCGGACCATCAGCCTGGGCAGCAGAGTGCTGCCGGCCGCAAACCCCAGCACCTTGCAAAAACTTCTTCGATCCATAATTTTTCCCCTCAAAAACCAGAATGGATTTTTTCTTAGTATACCGTATCCCGGGCGGGGATACAATCCAAAGTTTTCCGGGCGGCAAAAAACGGGCCGGTGTTGCGCACACCGGCCCGTTATGTTACACTGTTGTTCAGTCCAGATCCTTGCAGCACTCCACGATGTGGTGGAACATCTGCTCCACGGCGGGAGCCATGGCGGTGGGGCGCTGGACGGCCAGACCCACCACCCGGTCCTCTTCTGGCTCGATGGGGTAGATCTTGACCGCTGCCGTGCAGTTGCGCAGCAGCATCCGGGGCATGATGGAAATACCCAGGCCTGCCTCGACCATGGCAATGTTCGACTGGTCATCGATGACATGGCAGCGGCGCTCCGTGGAGATGGAATACTTCTTGAGGAACTGACGCATCTCCGCATCGGTGGCATCCCACTGCACCACAAAGTTCTGCCCGTTCATCAGGGCGGGGGTCATCACGCCGTTGGGCGGCTCGGGCCAGTCCATGGGGGTGATGCAGAGCAGCGGCTCGTGGAACAGCTCGGTCAGAACAAACTCCTCCCGGCAGTTGTTGGAGAGGAAGGCGATGTCCACCTGACCGGTGCGCAGCCACTCCTTGACATCGTCGTAGGTGCCCTGATAGACCTCGACTTCGATCTGGGGGTAGTGGTCCATAAAGCCCTTGAGGATGCTGGGCAGCAGCCCGGAGCAGATCGAGTTGAAGGCACCCAGCTTGACCTTGCCTTTTTCCAGGCCGTTCAGGCGGGCAATGCTCTGCTGCAGGGCCTCGTCGCTGTTCAGCACCGCACGGATGGAGGGGTACAGCGAAGCGCCGTAGCTGGTCATGGTAACGCCGTTTTTGCCGCGATTGAATAAGGTAAAGCCCAGCTCGGCCTCCATCACGGCGATGGCGTGGCTGATGGCCGAGGGGGTCAGATGCAGCTGCTGAGCCGCCTTGTTAAAGCTGCCCTGCCGTGCAACTGCGTCGAAAATCTCATAAGAAAACAGCGTCATTCCCAATGCCTCCTTCCGGTCTGATCTGGTTCGGAGACGCTTGATCCTCTGTGAATCTTTTTCATCTTTGGTTTGAGATAGTTCAATTATCTTCTTGATTTTACTATCCTGCGCCCGTCCTGTCAAGCATTTTGGGCTGATTTGTGCACGCTCTGTGCAGATTTTGCCGCAGCAGACGCAGGAAATGCCACCTTTCCGCCGTTATAGTTCTTATAACGATTTTTTACAAACTGACCGAGGTGTTTTTTATGACCGCACTTTCCCCGCGCTGCAGCTTCAGCGGCACCGCCCTTAAAACCATTGCCTGCATCACCATGCTCATCGACCACATCGGCGCGTCCTGCATCGAGGCAGGTATCCTTACGCCCGGGCTGGACAGCGGCACCCTCTCGCGGGACACCCTTTCCGCCTATCCGCTGTACCGGCTGGACATGGTGCTGCGCTTCACCGGGCGGCTGGCCTTTCCCATCTTCTGCTTCCTGCTGGTGGAGGGCTTTGTGCACACCCACAACGTCAAAGGCTACCTTGGGCGGCTGGTGCTGTTCGGCCTTCTGAGCGAGGTACCCTTTGACCTTGCGTTCTTCCGCACCCCCTTTGACTTCAGTGCGCAGAACGTTTACTGGACGCTGGCGCTGGGCGTGCTGGCCATGGCAGGCCTGAAGCATTTTGAAAAGCCGGACGGCTCTGCCAGCTGGAAAGGACTCTTGTGTGCGGCAGGCTGCACGCTTGCGGCGCTTCTGGCCTGTACGGACTACAACGGCATCGGCGTGCTCATCATCTGTGCGCTGTACCTGACCCGTGGCGATCGCAAGCGGCAGTGCATCGTGGGAGCCGTGCTGTTTGCCTGGGAACTCACCGCCCCGCTGGCCTTTGTGCTGGTCTGGTTCTACAACGGCCAGCGGGGCCGCTGCACCCCTGCCATGCAGAAGGTGTTTTACTGGTTCTACCCGGTGCACCTGAGCGTGCTGGCTGCGGTGACGAATCTGATCTTGTAACAGAAAGGCCGCTTTCACGGAACAAATTCCGCGGAGGCGGCCTTTTGGTTTCTGAAAATGGAAAAAGCCCGGTGATTTCAAAGAATCATCGAGCTTTTTCTTGGCGGAGTAGGAGGGATTTGAACCCTCGCGCCGTTGTTTAGACGACCTACGCCCTTAGCAGGGGCGCCTCTTCGGCCTCTTGAGTACTACTCCAGAGCAAAGTGTGTTGCACTTATTCAATAAAAATGGCGGAGAGAGTGGGATTCGAACCCACGGTACGTTGCCGTACGGCAGTTTTCAAGACTGCTTCCTTAAACCACTCGGACATCTCTCCTCGTGGGCACCCGCACACGCCGTACCGAATGCCTATTTAATTTACCAGATTTCAGCGGCGCTGTCAAGCCCAAAATCAAAATTTCCGCTCATTGTGCGCATTTTTGTGCGGAACGACAACTTTTCTTCGAGAAAAAGCGGGATTCCCTCTTTACTGAAACACCCTTTTGTTGTATAATAAATACAGATAAAACCTTACCGGACCCGGTACAAGCAGAGGAGTGTTGAACAATGTCGTTTCCGGAGCTGTTACGGCAATGCCGAAAGCAAAAGCACATGAGCCAGGCGGAGCTTGCTTCCCTGTTGGGCGTGACTCAGCAGGCCGTGGGAAAATGGGAGAGCGGAAAGAGTTCCCCGGACCCCACCACCGTGGCAAAGCTGGCGGAGATCCTGGACACGACCGCGGACTATCTGTTGGGTCTGTTCGACCCCACCGCGGAGGGCCAGACCGAAGAGCGCTTCTTCGGCAGCTATGTGTACAGCCTGATCCCTGTCATCGGCACGGTCAAGGCGGGCTACGGCGCGCTGGCCTATGAGGAAGACTACGGCAAGGAGTATGCCCGGGTCAAGGACCCTTCCAGCTACTTCTATCTCGTTGTACGTGGCGACAGCATGGAGCCCCGCATCCACGATGGTGATCTTGCCCTGGTGCACCGTCAGGACACGCTGGAAAACGGCGACCTGGGCGTGCTGATCTACGGTGACGAGGGCGAGGGTACCCTCAAGCGCTACCTCCAGCGCGGCAACTGCGTGGTGCTGCAGCCCTTCAACCCGGCCTATAAGGAAATGGTCATCAAGGGCGAGGAGCTCAACCATCTGCACATTGCAGGCCGTGTGGTGGAGACCAAGGCGAAGTGGTAAAAACGCCCCACCAGCGCCTGAAAAAGAAAAGCCATCCAGTATGGCTTTCTTTTTTATACCCATTTTTCGGAGGTGTCCCATGGAACAGAGCCTGATGGATAAGCTGACGATCCTGGCGGACAGCGCAAAATATGATGTGGCCTGTACCTCCAGCGGTGCTTCCCGGGCAGCAGGAGCGGGCGGGGTCGGCAGCTGTTACGCCCCGGGCTGCTGCCACGCCTTTACTGCCGATGGCCGCTGTGTCAGCCTGCTGAAAGTGCTGATGACCAACTGCTGCTCCTTTGATTGCAGCTACTGCGTCAACCGCAAGTCCAACGATGTGCCCCGGGCCACCTTCACCCCCCGGGAGCTGGCCGAGCTGACCATTGAATTCTACCGCCGCAACTACATCGAGGGTCTGTTCCTTTCCAGTGCCGTGCTGGTGAGCCCGGACTATACCACCGAGCGGATGCTGGCGGTTCTGCGCCTGCTGCGGGGGGAGTACCGTTTCGGCGGCTACATCCACGCCAAGGCCATTCCCGGCACCAGCCCGGAGCTGCTGGAACAGCTGGGCTTTCTGGCCGACCGCCTGAGCGTGAACATTGAGCTGCCCAGTGAGCGCAGCCTGAACCTGCTGGCTCCGGACAAAGGGCGGCACTCCATTTTCCGGCCCATGAAGCAGATCGCGGCGGAGGGGGCCGCAAACCGGGAAGAGGTGGCGCTCTACCGCAAGGCCCCCAGATTTGCCCCGGCGGGCCAGAGCACCCAGATGATCGTGGGTGCTTCCCCGGAAACGGATTATCATATCCTGCAATTAACGGAAGGCTTATACAATAAGTATCACCTGAAACGGGTGTTTTACTCCGCCTACATCCCTGTGACCGAGGACACCCGCCTGCCCGCGCTGGACACCAAGCCGCCGCTGCTGCGGGAGCATCGGCTCTATCAGGCAGACTGGCTGCTCCGCTTTTACGAGTTCAAGGCAGAGGAACTTCTGGACAGGGACAACCCCAACTTCAACCCCTATCTGGACCCCAAATGCAACTGGGCGGTGCAGCATTACGGGCTGTTCCCGGTGGACGTGAACCGCGCCCCCTTTGAGATGCTGCTGCGGGTGCCGGGTATCGGCCCCAAGAGCGCCCGGCGCATCTGGCACGCCCGCAAACAGGCCGCGCTGGGGCTGGACGAGCTCAAGCGGATGGGCGTGGTGCTCAAGCGGGCGCAGTATTTCATCACCTGCCGGGGCTTTGCGGGGGCGCACCCGGGCCGCGGCAGCGCCGGGCGGGAGCGCATCACCCGGGCGCTTATCGACCCCAACGTATTCAGCGGCGGGGTGGAGCAGCTGAGCATGTTCAGCCCGCCCGCTGTGGATCGGCTGGTGGAGCAGGGCGTGCCGCCCCGCACAGCCCAGAAAATGGTGCGGGAGGAGGCAGTGCAATGTCTGGCCAGAGCCCTGTAAGCCCTGCCCGGAAGCTCCACGATGCCGACGTGGTCTACCTCTATGATGGCAGCTTCGAGGGCTTCCTCTGCTGTGTGTTTGAGAGCTTTGCCCAGCATGAGCTGCCCTTCGCGGTCTGGACCCCGGAGCGGGAGACGGCTACCCTCTACCCTGTGAAGGAGATCCCCACTGACCACGCAACGGCCCGGCGGGTCTTTGCCAGCTTCCGCGCCAAGCTGGGCGAAGAGACGGAATCCCTCGTCACCCGGGATTTTCTCTCAGGCTGGGAGGATAAGGAGCAGCGGCTCATCCGATTTCTGCACCTGGCCTTTGCGCTGGGGCCAGGCACCGTCAAGCGGCGGGGCCACCCGGAGGTGGCTCCGCTCTACCAGATGAAGCAGAGCCTGGACTGGGAAGTGGACAAGTTTCAGGGCTTTGTCCGTTTTCAGGAGCACGATGGGATGCTGGGTGCAGTCATCCACCCCAAAAACTATATTCTGCCCCTCCTGCGCGGGCATTTCTGTGCCCGCTTCCCGGAGGAAAACTTCCTGATCTATGATGCCGTCCATCAGGCGGTGCTGCTGTACCAGAACCACAAGGCTCAGCTCATGGAGCTGGCCGAACCCCTCACCCTGCCCCCACCTGATGAAAAGGAGCAGCAGTTTCAGGAGCTCTGGCGGCAGTTCTACAAAACGCTGGAGATCAAGGCCCGCCACAACGAAAAAGGCCGTATGACCCACTGCCCCAAGCGATTCTGGGCAGATATGACCGAAATGAAAGAGGAATTGAAATGAAAACGGAAACAAAGACCGGACGCTGGAAATATGCGGCCATCGTGCTGATTGTGACCCTGCTGGTGGGGCTGTTCTGGAACCATGTAAAAAACGGGCCGAAGGGCGAAATCTATCTTTACGGAGAAGAACACAGCAAGCAGAGCATTCTCGACAAGGAACTTTCCATCTGGGGCGAGTATTACGAAAAAGGAATGCGGGATCTGTTTGTGGAATTCCCGTATACGGATGCACAATTTCTGAACCTGTGGATGCAGGCCGACGATGATGAATTGCTGGATCTGCAGTTCAAGGACTGGGGAGGCACAGAAGGCGGCACCGAGGTCGAGAAGAATTTTCTGAAACAGATCAAGGAGCAGTATCCTGAGACCGTGTTCCACGGCACCGACGTGGGCCATACCTGGGAAAGCACCGGGCCGCGGTATCTGGCCTATCTGGAAGCCAACGGGCAGAAGGATACCGAAGAGTACAAACGTACGCAGGAAAACATGGAACAGGGCAAACGGTACTATGAGATCGAGGCGACGGATGAAGCGTCTTCGGTCCGATACCGGGAGGACCGGATGGTGGAGAACTTCCGGCGCAGCTATCAGGAGCTGGAAGCGGTACGCCGTACCGATATCATGGGTATCTATGGAAGTACACATATTGTGGAGTCGGAGTATCGGAACTCGGACTTTCGCATGGCAAAACAGTTGAGCGAGAACTATGGGGAACATCTCCATACCAAAGATCTGACGCAGGAACCGGAACGGATCGACGCGCTGGAAGTCAACGGAAAGACCTACACAGCCTCCTATTTCGGTGAGCAGGATATTTCGATGGTAAAGGGCTACAAGATCCGAAAGTTCTGGCGGTTGGAAGACGCATACGAGGACTTCAAGGAGCTGCCGACACCCCGTGAGATTCTGCCAGCCGACAACTACCCTGTAAAAATCCAGGCTGGGCAGGTGTTTGCTGTGGAGTACCTGATGTCGGACGGCTCGACCGAGTGGAAGTATTATATCACGGACGGCACAGTACAGAATGGCCAACTCATCACAAAGCGGATGAAGATGGAATAAGCAGGCTCCCAGCCCCGGAACTTTGCCAAATTTACAAAAAGGTTGCATCTGCGTGGTTGAAACCCGCAAAACCTATGGTATACTATAAGGGATATCCGGGCAGGCATTTCTGCCCCACACACCCCCGCTGCGGGGTCAACACAAAAGGAGTATTGTAGCGTTATGGTTCGCATTACTATGGAAGACGGCGGCATCATCGACATTGAGCTGAATGAGGAAGTCGCCCCCATCACCTGTGAGAATTTCAAGAAGCTGGTCAGCGAGGGCTTCTATAACGGCCTGACCTTCCACCGTGTCATCCCCGGCTTTATGATCCAGGGCGGCTGCCCGCTGGGCAACGGCACCGGCGGCCCGGGCTGGAACATCAAGGGCGAGTTCGCTGCAAACGGTGTGAACAACCCCATCAAGCATACCCGCGGCGTGATCAGCATGGCCCGCAGCATGAACCCCAACAGTGCCGGCAGCCAGTTCTTCATCATGCACAAGGACGCTCCCCATCTGGACGGCCAGTATGCCGCTTTCGGCAAGGTGGTTTCCGGCATGGATGTTGTGGACAAGATCGCTTCCGTCCGCACCGACTGGAACGATAAGCCCACCACCCCCGTCAAGATGAAGACCGTCGAGCTCATCGAGGGCTGATCTTCTGCGCTCCTGTCCCGCATCTCCTGCCCGTGAAGTGCCTCGTCAAGTAGACAGAAAAAATAATATAAGATTTTTGTTCGCCGTTTCCACAAGGAAACGGCGAATTTTTTGTGCAAATCGGCGTTAGGACGCTCGATTCATGGCACGGACGTGAGCTTGCAGCGTCCAACACGGGACGTTTTTTGATATTTTACTTCCGCTGTATCGTGATTGTTCTTGCTTACCATGAAAATACCCCCAGAGTACGCAGAGTTTTCTTTTTACTCTGTCTACTCTAGGGGCAGCATATCATGTTGAGGATACAGACCGGGGGCTTTCCATCTATGCGTCAGAAAGAGATGAGAGGCTTACTTTTTTTCGCCCTTGGGCAGCAGACCGGCGCGCTCCAGAGCCGGGCGCAGGGCCAGATACAGGATGACCACGCAGATGGTGGAGGCTACGCTGTTGACAAAGGTGACACCACCGGCAATCTTGGACAGGGCCTGTGCCACGGTGTACTCCTGGCCAAAGATGTAAATGTTGCGGAAATAGCCCAGGAACGGGTCGGTGATGACGTTCAGCAGCAGGCCGGAGCCGCCTGCCACGATGACCTTGAGCAGGTAGCCCTTGCTGTGGCGGTCAAGATCGCGCAGCTTGAACACCTTGTGGGCCACGGCACCGCAGGTGATGCCGATGATGAACTTCAGCACAAAGGTGGTCACGGCATAGCCCGGGTCACCGGCCAGGATATCGGCCAGAGCCAGACCGATCGCACCGGCCAGGCCGCCGGAAACGCCGTCCAGCAGCAGGGCGGTCAGGGCGGTGAAGGTGTTGCCCAGATGGAACGAGGAGCCGCCGTAGAACGGCACACGGAAGAACAGGTATGCCACCAGGCTCAGCGCGGCCATAACGCCGGTCAGGGCCAGCTCCTTGGTGGTAAAGGTGCGTTTGTACAGCACACTGCCGAACAGGATGACGACGATCACCACAGCCAGCAGCAGCCACATTGCAGTTGTAGACATGATTTTTCCCTCCAAATTTTTCGGGGCGAACCCCCTCCATCCTGTTTTGCAGGGTCGTTCGCCCGTTTCAAAGCCACTTACCCATAAAACTACTTGACATTTGGGTGTGTGGTTGGTATGCTCCTATTATACGCGAAACTGGCACCATGAAAATACCCAGAATAAAGTTTTTTTATGGGGTCAGTTTGGCAAAGCACCCAAAAAGGGGAGAGGTCTTATGTTTCATCTGACAACTGCACTGGATGCCGCCAGCGGGGTGCCGCTGTACGAGCAGCTCTATGAGAGCCTTGCCGCCGAGATGCGCAGCGGGGCCATTCCGGCGGGCACCCGGATGCCCGGCAAGCGGCGGCTGGCGGCAGAGCTGTCGGTTTCTGTCAACACGGTGGACGCGGCATATCAGATTCTGGCGACCGAGGGCTATATGGAGCCGCGGGAGCGCAGCGGCTTTTATGTACAGGAATATCTTGCCCTGCCCACCCGGCCCGAGGAAGTGCTGCCCCCGGTATCTGCCGCTCCGCCGGAAGCAGCCGAGCCGCCCGTCCGGTTCGATCTGTCCACTCGGGGCGTGGACCCGGGGCTGTTCCCGTTCCGCACCTGGGCCCGGCTGCAGAAGGAACTGCTCTATTCCTCGCCCCAGCTGCTGACCCATGGCGATGCACAGGGGGACGTGGAGCTGCGGCAGGCGCTGGCGGATTATCTGGAGGAATACCGGGGCGTGCGGTGCACCGCCGAGCAGGTGGTGGTGGGTGCCGGTATGGAGTATCTGCTGAGCCTGCTGGCCCCGCTCCTGCCCGGCAAAACGGCGGTGGAAAACCCCGGCTACCAGCGCGCGAAGCAGGTGCTGGAAAACAACGGCGTGGCGTGCTGCTGCCTGCCTGTGGATGCGGACGGCCTTTCTGTTGAGGCATTGTCCGGCTCGGGTGCGGCGGTGTGCTATGTCACGCCCAGCCACCAGTTCCCCACGGGCGTGACCATGCCGGCGGGCCGCCGCACGGAGCTGCTCCACTGGGCCTCCCGCTGCCCGGGCCAGCGGTATATCATAGAGGACGATTACGATTCGGAGTTCCGCTTTGATACCCGCCCCCTGCCCAGCCTGCAGGGCATGGCCGGGGCCGACGGCCCGGTGGTCTACCTTTCCACCTGCTCCCGCAGTCTGGCCCCCGGCATCCGTATCGCCTACATGGTGCTGCCCCGGCAGCTGCTGCCCGCCTGGCGGGCAAAGTACCGGATCTATTCCTGCACCGTCAGCCGGTTTGAGCAGCAGACCCTGGCCCGCTTCATCCGCGAGGGCTACTTCACCCGGCATCTTGCCCGGGAGCGCGTGGCCTACAAGGCCCGGCGGGATGCTCTGGCTGCCTCTCTGCGCGCTGCCTTTGCGCCGGACGAGCTGACCCTGACCGGCCTGCACACCGGCCTGCATCTGTTGGCAAGGCTGAAAAATGCCCCGCCGGATGCCGCCCTTCACGCCGCCGCAAAGGCGCAGGGCGTGGCCCTGAGCCTGCTGAGTGATTATGACCTGACCGGCGGGGAACAGGACTTTTCCGGTACGTTTGTGCTGGGCTATGGCTCCCTGAGCGAGGCATCATTCCCCGAGGCGGGCGAAACGCTGAGGAAGGTCTGCACCGCCGCTTGGGAAGCGTCTGTGACCGTGTAAGTGCCCGCTTTTGCATCCCACGCCCCGGGCAGGGCCTCGGCGTGGGGGAGGGCGCTGTTGTTGGCCAGAAACTCCAGGACCGTGCCCAGCAAGGCGTAATCCTGCGCCGAAAAGTCGGTGAGCAGGGCCGTGCTGCTGGCCCGCAGGGCATCCGGCAGGGTGGCGGGCAGCAGGGCTAGGTCCTGCCGGAAAAAGGCTTCCCACACTGCCGCCCGGGCGGCGGCCCGGCGGGCAGGCGGCAGGATGCCGTCCGCATCCCAGCCGGAGAGCAGAGCGTGGGCCTCCTTGGCTGAAATGCTCTGCACGGCGGCGGAAAGCCCGGTTTCGGCCAGCTCATCGACAGTCAGTGCCCCCGAAAACCCCACCCGTACCGGCCCGTAGCGGGAAGCGGTCTTTTCCAGCACGGCGGGAGACAGCGCCAGATAAAGCATATCCTCTGGCAGGCCCAGCATCTCCAGAAGCGCCTGACGGCACCGGGCGGGCCCCGCCGCTCCGTAGCAGTGGGCAAGGCTGGCAGTCTCTTCGTTGAAGGGAACCGTCAGCTCCCCCGGCACGGCCAGCAGGTTCAGACTGTTCTGGGCGGCGTTCAGGTAGACCAGCAAAAAGCCCGGCTGCTCCCCGGCGGTGCAGAGAAGCAGGGTCATCCGGTGCTCGGCCCGGGGCAGCTGGATGGGCACCCCGCTCTGGGGCTGGGCCGTCTGGATGCGGGTGCGCACCATCTGCCGGGTGAGCAGGACTGTGCCGCCCACCAGCGGCAGCAGCACCAGAAGTGCCGCCCCCAAAGCCGCCCAGAAGGGCCTCCAACCGTTCTTGTGCATCCCGTGTTCCTCCGTTCCGTTTTGGAACAGGGTGGGCCGGGATGCGCTTTTTTATACAGAAACCGCTGCCCGGGCATGAAAACGCCCCCTGTGCCATACAGTAGAGCACAGGGGGCGTTTGTGTATGTGGGAGAGCTTGGCGCGGGTGAATGCGGTGGTCGGCGGTGTGGTATGGGGGCCGGTGGGGCTGGCTCTGCTGTTTGGCACCGGCTGCCTGCTGACAGTGCGCACCGGTTTTTTCCAGCTGCGGTATTTCGGGTACTGGATGCGGCACACCATCGGGGCCATCTTCCTGGACCGGAATGTGACCGCCCACACGGACGATGAAGCCATCAGCCAGTTTCAGAGCCTTTGCACGGCGCTGGCGGCGACCATCGGCACCGGCAACATCGTGGGCGTGGCGGCAGCCATTCTGGCGGGCGGGCCAGGGGCTGTGTTCTGGATGTGGGTCATGGCCCTGCTGGGGATGATGACCAGCTATGCCGAGAACGTGCTGGGCATCTGCTACCGCCGCCGGGATGCCGCCGGAAGATGGTGCGGCGGACCCATGTACTATCTGGCCGAGGGGCTGGGCGGCGGCTTTGGCCGGGCACTGGCGGTGCTGTTTGCCTGCTTTTGCGTGCTGGCCAGCTTCGGCATGGGGAACATGAGCCAGATCAACTCCATCGCGGGCAATCTGCAGGCAGTGTTCCGGGTGCCGCCGGTGGCAACGGGCATCGTACTGGCCCTGCTCACCGGGCGGGTCATACTGGGCGGGCTGAAGCGGGTGGCCGCAGTCACGGAGGCCATCGTCCCGCTCATGGCCCTGTTCTACCTGTTCGGGGCGCTGACCGTGGTCTGTGTCCATTGGGCGGCTGTCCCGGCGGCATTCGCGGCCATCTTCCGGGGGGCGTTTGGCTTGCAGGCCGCCGGGGGCGGGGTGCTGGGTTACGGCATGGCCCGGGCCATCAGCTGGGGATTCAAGCGGGGAGCCTTTTCCAACGAAGCAGGACTGGGCGCGTCGGTGCTGGTGCACTGCGCGGCCAACGTGGAGGAGCCTGTCCAGCAGGGAATGTGGGGTATGTTCGAGGTGTTTGCAGATACCATGGTGGTCTGCACCCTCACGGCCCTTGTGGTACTCACCAGCGGCCTTGTGGATCTGGACACCGGCGCGGCCCTGACCGGTGTGGAGGGCTCCGCACTGGTGGGGCAGGCCTTTTCCACGGTGTTTGGGGCGTTCGGGCCGCAGTTCATCGCGGTGTCGGTCCTGTTGTTTGCCTATTCCACTACGCTGGGGTGGAGCCATTACGGCACCCGGGCAGTGGTGTATCTGCTGGGGGAGCGTGCCGCCGCAGGATATAAACTGGTGTTTGCGGCCATGGTGCTGGTGGGTGCTGTGATGAAGCTGGACCTGGCCTGGGCGCTCTCCGATACCTTCAACGGCCTGATGATGCTGCCCAATCTTGTGGGCGTGGTGGGGCTTTCGGGGGTGGTGGTCCGGGAGACACAAGCGTATCTGAAACAAAAATGACCTTCTCCGTCCCTGCAGTCTGTCTGTCAGATGCGGGATGGAGAGGGTCATTCTTTATCGCTTCTTTTTATTCGGCTTCGGGGCAGGCCGCTTCAGGCTCCGCACCGCGTCACGCCCGGCGGCGATGCCGCTGCCAAAGGCCCAGTGCAGGTTGAAGCCGCCGCAGCTGCCGGCGCAGTCCAGCGTTTCACCCACAAAGTAAAGGCCGGGGCAGCCCTTGAACTGGAAGCTGGGGGTCACTTCGGTCAGGCTCAGGCCGCCGCCGGTGGTCTGGGCCTGCTTCCAGCCGCAGGGGGTCAGGCCCTCGAACAGCCAGTGCTTGGCCGCGTTGGCCAACACCTGCCAGGCGGCATCCGGCAGGGTGTCCACCGGTTTTTCAGGCAGCTTTGCCGCTGCCCACAGGGCGCGGCCCAGCTTGGGATTGAGCAGACCTGTCCAGAAATCCGCAGGTGCCTTGCCCGGCAGCAGGGGCACCCGGGCTGCAAACAGGGCGGTCAGGGCAGTCTCGTCCAGCGTGGGGAAGAGGTCCAGCTCCACAGCCGGGCGCTTTGGCCCCCGCCCCGGGGCCAGATGACCGGACAGCTGCATGATGCAGATGCCCGAAAGCCCATAGTCCGTGAACTGCACCTCACCGTTTTCCACGGCCACGGCGCAGTGGCTGTCGAGGTCCAGCAGGGTGGCGGCGGCTTTGGCCCGGATGCCGGCCAGAGATCGGTTGGGCTTTGCTGTCTGCAGGGCGGTCAGGCAGGGGTACAGCGGCTCCAGCCTTCCGCCGCACTGGGCGGCGAATCGGGTGCCGAAGCCGTCGGTGCCGAACTGCGGCCCGGCATTGCCGCCCATGGCGCAGATGACGGCATCGGCCCGCAGGGTCTGGTCCTGACCCTCGGCATCCTCGCACAGGATGGTGTAGCCGCTGCGGTTCTGGCTCAGGGTCTGCACAGTGCAGCAGGTACGCACCTCCACGCCCAGCCGGGCAAGGTGGCCTTCCAGCAGGGCCAGCACGTCTGCGGCCTGGTTGGAGTAGGGGTACACCCGCCCGGCCTCATCGGTGCGGGTGTACAGGCCCAGCGCCGCGAACCATTCCAGTGGTGCGGCGGCATCCACCGCGGCCAGCAGGGGCCGCAGGGCGGCGGGATCAGCGGTGAAATACTGCTCCGGTGCAATGCCGGTGTTGTCCAAATTGCAGCGGCCGTTGCCGGTGGCCAACAGTTTTTTGCCGCACCTGGGGTTGCGGTCCAGCACCGTCACCCGCACTGCCCTTGCCGGGGCAGACTGGGCGGCGGCCAATGCGGCGGCAAGGCCCGCTGCACCGCCGCCCAATATCACGATCTGCTGCATATGAGCACCCCCTCAGAAATCCATACATTTTATTATAACATACACAGCAGCAAAAGGATAGAAGAATGCCCCAAATTTGCAGCGAATAATCTTTGACGAAAGCCTTGACAGAAAAAGCAGAATTTGGTAGTGTTGATTCGACGGAATTGCGTGGTTTCGCAGGCTGTGGAAATGCGGTCGGAAAAGGGCAGAGAGTTGGGACTCTGCTGAGGAGAAGCTGAATATGTGGAAGAAAAAAGAAAGATGGACGGCAGCTGCGCTGCTGCTGGCGATGGTCGTGGTGACAGGTCTGTGCTGGTACGTCCTGTACATCCGGCAGCAGTTCTATGACGAAGGCACCCGCAACCTGCTGGAGACCTATGAGCAGGTGGATAAGGCGTTTACCATCTTCAGCCGGAGCAACTGGAACATGCTGAACGAGTGGGGCAAGAGCCTGCAGGCTGCCAATGAGGAGGGCCTGGCGGAGGAACGCCTGCGCAGCTATGAGGCCGAGCGGGAGATCTGGCGGTACAGCAGCGTGTATCTGTTCAATGAAAACTGCGAATATTGGAGCATCCGGGGCAAGCATGAAAAAGTGGATCACCTCTGGACGGCCTTTGAGGAGATGTACCGCACCGGCAAGCCTACGGTGTCCAGCTACATCATGCGGAGCGGGGAGCGCCGGGTGGTATACTCTGCGCCCATTGCGCCGGTGGAGATCGACGGCACCACCTACACCAGCCTTGCCGTGAGCTATCGGAATAAGACCATAGAGGAATTGATTGGCGGCAGTGCTTACGGCGGCCAGAGCGACTGCTACATCATCCATCCCGATGGCGATGTGATGCTCTCGGAGGAGCCCAAGAGCGAGATCGAGGACTGGATGGACAACCTGTTCGACTACCTGCAGAAGTATGCGCAGGTGGATGCGGGCACACTGACCCGGGCCCGGCAGGACGTGGCAGAGGGCCGCAGCGGCAGCCTTTCCTACTGGCTTGAGGGCAAGAGCTATTATCTGGTCTACCAGCCTGTGGGCTTTCAGCATCTGTCCATTGTGGGCATCGTCGGCCGTGACGTGGTGGACAGTGGAATGCGGAAGATCCAGAACGCCACCATCCTGCTGCTGGCTGGGCTGTTCTTCTGCGCAGGCATCGTGCTGGTGCACGGTGTCCGCACCGATGCCCGCCTGCGCGTGGAGGAAAAGGAGCGCGCCCTCCGGCAGGAAGGGGAGGCCCGCCAGCAGATGGAGGACCTGGCCAACACCGACGGCCTGACCGGACTGTATAATGAACGCTATTTTGACGCATTGTTGAAAGAAAACGAGCTGAACAGGACACCGTTTGTCCTGTTCTACCTCGACCTTGACCGTTTCAAGCCTGTGAACGACCGTTACGGCCACGATGTGGGCGACCAGCTGCTCAAGGAGGTGGCCAGTCGCCTGCGGGGCTGCGTGCGGGAGAGCGATGCAGTGTTCCGCATCGGCGGGGATGAGTTCGCCCTCATCGTCAACGGAACCGTAACGGAGGGGTTCTGCAAGAGCCGGGTGGAAAAGATCAAGGCAGCCATCCGGGAGCCTTACCGCCTGAAGGATGCAGAGGTGCAGGTTGGCACCAGCTGCGGCTGTGCGGTCTACCCCTGCGACAGCGACGATGTGCGTGCCATCCGCATCCTGGCCGACCACCGGATGTATGAGGATAAGCAGCGCTCCGGCAGGAGCTGCGAGTGACGAGAACGATAAAAGATTTCTCCCAGTTTCTTGTGCTTTCTCCCAAAATGAGCGTATAATTGGGAGAAGGAAGAACGGGCTGGGAGAAGGAATGGGTGAATCATGCGTACATTTGATTATAAAAAGATTGCAGAATACTCCTGGGATAATGAGGCCTTGTCTTATGTTGCGAAGATCCATGAATGCAAGGGGCGGCAGGAACTATATCTGAAACAAAGGCCCGCTGAATTGGAGCGGCTGGTGGAGATCGCAAAGATCCAAAGTACAGAGTCCTCCAATCGGATCGAAGGAATCATCACGACCAATGCACGCCTGAAACAGCTGGTTGAAGATAAAACGACTCCACGTAACCGGGACGAAATGGAGATATTGGGATATCGGAATGTTTTAAATCTCATCCACGAGAACTATGCCTATATTCCGGTAGAGCCGGGGTACATCCTGCAACTGCACCGTGATCTGCTGAAATATACGAATTTGACCTATCGAGGACATTTTAAGACTACACCCAATGAGATCGATATGACCCTTCCCAGCGGGGAACGCCATGTGCTGTTCCGCCCGCTGGAACCATACGAGACACCGGGTGCTGTGGAGGCACTTTGCTGCACTTATCAGGATGTGCTGCACAGAGAACTCGTTGATCCCCTGCTTTTGATCCCCTGTTTTATCTTGGATTTTCTCTGTATCCACCCTTTCAATGATGGTAACGGCAGAATGAGCCGGCTGCTGACCCTTTTGATGCTGTATCAGAATGGATATGTTGTGGGGCAGTACATCAGCATTGAAAAAGCAATTGCAGAGACTAAGGATGAGTACTATGCAGCACTGGCGCAGGCTGATCAGCACTGGCATGAGGAGGAAAATGACCCGACACCGTTTATCAAATATATGCTGGCGGTGATCTGCTCCTGTTATCAGGATTTTGAGCAGCGGGTCGATCTGGTCGGCGGGGGACAGAAGCGCGTGACGGCGTACGAACGAGTGCGCAGTTATGCGATGGAAAAGCTGGGAGCCTTTACAAAACAGGAGGCCGCAGAGGCCTGTCCGGGCTTTGGTACAAGCTCGATTGAAAGCGCGCTGAAAAAACTGACAGAGGAAGGCGTTCTGGAGAGGATCGGCGCGGGCAGAAAGACGCAATATGTGCGCAGGTAAGGCTCCGGCCGGAGCTGAATGAATAATTCCCTTCCTGTTTCCACAGAATAACCATACTTCACAGAAATCTGGAAGCAAAACCGGAACATGGAAAGGAAGGGAACCTTATGAAAGCAACCGGCATCGTGCGCCGCATCGATGAGCTGGGGCGGGTGGTCATCCCCAAGGAGATCCGCCGCACCCAGCGCATCCGCAGGGGAGACCCGCTGGAGATCTTTACAACGGGGGACGGTGAGGTCATCTTCAAAAAGTATTCGCCCATGGGGGAACTGAGCGGGGTGACGGCCCAGTATGTGGATGTGCTGAGCAAGTGCTTTGCCCTGACGGCCTTTGTCTCAGACCGGGACCGCATTCTGGCGGCATCCGGTGCGGGCAGGCGGGATCTGGCCGACCGCAGCGTGAGCCAGCCGCTGGAAAAGCTGATGGACAGCCGCAAGCCCTACCAGAGCGATGGCAGCCCCGAAAAGGCATTGCTGCCCTGTGAGGGCTCACCCCGGGCGCTGCTGTGCGCTGTGCCCATCATTGCGGCGGGGGATGTCACCGGCAGTGTGGGCCTGCTTACGGAGGACCGCACTGCCAAGCCCGATGCCGCCCAGCTCAAGGCGGTGAACGTGGCGGCGGCATTTCTGGCAAAGCAGATGGAGGAATGATCTATTATATAGGAGAGCCGCCGCAGGGCGGCTCTTTTTTGTACGGCCTTTATGACAGAATTATGAATCTTTCAAAACTTTTCTGAGAAGCTATTGACAGCGCCGCAAAATTGGATATAATGGTCTTAGCACTCAGGAAGAAGGAGTGCTAAAGAACAAAAAGCGAACGAAGGAGGCAGGCGCTATGACGATGGATGCACGCAAGCAGCGTGTTTTGCAGGCGATCGTTGCGCTGTATGGCCTCGAGGGCGAGCCCGTGGGCAGCAGTGTGCTGGCAAACTACTTTGATATGGCAGTTTCCAGTGCTACGCTGCGCAACGAGATGGCTGCGCTGACCAAGCTGGGTCTGCTGGAGCAGCCCCACACCAGCGCAGGCCGTGTCCCCAGTGCCAAGGGCTACCGTTATTATCTGGATCATCTTCTCACCGATGACCAGCCGCTGGACCGTGTGACCCGCGCCCGTGTGGACGCGGTGTTCGCAAGCCTTGACCACGAGCCGGAAAAGCTGGCACAGGGTGCTGCCAAGGCGTTGGCCGCCATCAGCGGCTGCACCGCCGCCGTCAGCACCCCCTGTGCTGAGGATCTCTGCATCGCCCACTACGAGGTGGTGCAGGTGGGCCGCAGCGCCGCAGCGGTGCTGGCTGTGACCACTGCCGGTTATGTCCGCACCCGTGTGGCGCGGGTCCGCACCGGTCTTTCCCGGGAAAATGCAGCGGCGCTTGCCGCCCTGCTCAACCGGAACCTGACCTTTGTGGCTCCTGTTGATCTGTCGCCCCGGCTCCTTGCAGAGCTGTGCAGCCAGATCAGCCCGGAGCTGGTGCCGGTGATCAGCGCCGCAACCGCCATCCTGCAGGATTCCACCCAGCCCCATGTGTATCTGGGCGGTGAGCAGTACCTGCTGGACTGGCCCCAGCTGGACGGCAAGGTGGGCAGCATCCTGAGCCTGCTGAACGACGAAGAGCAGGCCGCCGCCCTCATTGCACCCCCGGCAGAGCAGAGCGAAAGCATCCTGCTGGGCGAGGATCTGGAACCTCAGATCCCCGGCCTGTGCATCGTGAGCGACCGGTATCTGGTGGGCGGAGGCCTCTGGGGCTCCGTGGCCCTCATCGGCCCCACCCGGATGCCCTTCCAGAAGCTGATGCCGCTGCTCCACACCTTTGCCGATCAGCTTGGCGAAGGAATGAGCGGCAAACGAAAAGATACCCCGCAGGCAGCCGCACCCCGGCGGACTGTGATCTATAAGGAGGACCTGGAATGAGCGAAGAAACAAAAAAGACCCCGCAGGCAGAAGAACCTGCCGTGGAGCCCAACACCGCCGAGCAGGCCGCCCCGGAAACTGCACCTGAGCAGGCAGCGGCTCCCGAGACGAACGCTGAAGCGGCAGACCCCAAGAAAAAGGATGGCTTCTTCAACAAGAAGGCCCGGGAGCTGGAGGCCGTGAAGGCAAAGCTGGACGCGGCTGAGAAGAATGCCAATCAGGCCAAGGATCAGCTGCTGCGGATGGCCGCCGAGTATGAGAACTACCGCAAGCGCTCCACCCGTGAGGCTGACCAGAAGTTCAACGACGGCGTGTCCTTTGCCGTGAACCAGATCATCCCCATTCTGGATACGCTGGATATGGCGGCCAACGCCCCCACCACCGACGAGAATTACAAGAAGGGCGTGACCATGACGCTGGACAAAGCCGCCAAGGCGCTGAGCGCCCTCCATGTGGAGGAGATCGAGGCGCTGGGCAAGCCCTTTGACCCCAACTTTATGAATGCCGTGCAGCAGATCCCCGCCCCCGATGGGCAGGAGAGCGGCACCGTGATCACGGTTTACCAGAAGGGCTACAAGCTGGGCGATAAGATCGTCCGCCACGCCACCGTTGTTGTGGCAGAGTGATTTTGCAAGACCCCGCAAGGGTTTTCAAATATAACATCCGCTTGGTAACATTTGAGCATCATATAAACAAAAAACGTTCTGAATTTGAGAGGAGCTTTCATTATGAGTAAGATCATTGGTATCGACCTTGGTACTACCAACAGCTGCGTGGCTGTTATGGAGGGCGGCGAGCCCGTTGTTATCGCAAACTCTGAGGGTGCACGCACCACCCCGTCTGTTGTCGGCTTCACCAAGACCGGCGACCGTCTGGTGGGTCAGGTCGCAAAGCGCCAGGCCATCACCAACCCTGAGAACACGGTGGCTTCCATCAAGCGTTATATGGGCACCGACCACAAGGTGACCCTGAACGGCAAGGAGTACACTCCCCAGCAGGTCAGCG
>ERZ841116.321-NODE-321-length-39652-cov-43.311109_pt1 | contig 39652 bp, 26 predicted proteins | sample MGYA00519875_ERZ841116 | MGnify/ENA primary metagenome ERZ841116 (study PRJEB31850, sample SAMEA3708889) | human gut metagenome | biome: human gut; feature: human-associated habitat; material: faeces | place: China | collected 2014 ... | reverse complement strand
TTCAACATCTCAACGAAGAACAAAACCGAAAGTGCGCAGGAATTCGGACGTTATCCACGCCGCCCATGAACAAGTACATGCAATCGGAATCCTAATAGCCTTGTGCACCCACGAATCGATGTTTTCATACTCCTCGAAGCTTGTCACTCAGGGGTCCATGACGACATCCGCTCACCACACAGCAACTAGCTGGATATGTCAATTGTTTGTTGGATGCGTCGCAAAGCACATGCCATCAGAGCCTTCTCACAACACTCTCCTCGCGACGCCGGTAATGTTCGACCGCAGGGCAAGCACTTCCTCGCACCGCTCCTCCGGTACCTTGCGAACACGTTTTCGGTATCCGCTCTTCTTTGCTCATATTTCCCTGAGACTATCGCGCGGGAGAGCAACAGGCTCCACCCACCCCGTAATGCGGATGAGCCAATCCTACACAATGAGACGCTGCTGACAGGGCAGGAAGCGCATCTCATGGCAGGGCGCCGGTGATCGGCATATCGCCGGGAAAAAGGGAAAAACCGGCATTACGCGCGAACCGACGCCGTATCACTCCGGCTCAGTCCAGCACGAAGGTGTTGAACGATCGCGGAGCAAGCGTTACCTTGAAGCCGCGTTCGGCGGCATCGGGATCGGCGAATGCGAACGGACGCTCCTCGTCGAGGGCGTTCTGTGCCACAACCACCACCGTGCCGTCCGGGTTGCGGAAGGCGATGGCCATTGAGTTGAAATGGCCAGTGGTGCCGAGCACCTTCGCGCCGGGCCTGACGAAATGCGAGAAGTGACGCATCACGTAGTATTCCGGATTGCGGCGCACCTCATGCGTGTCGGCGGTGATGGTGAACAGGGAGTTCTGCCACCAGCCCCATGTGGAATCCTGGTCGTCAAGAATCATGTTCCAGTAGGTGTATGCGGTGGCGCCGTTGCGGAAGTAGTGGTTGATCAGATGGAAGATGTACTCCGCGTACTCCCAGCTGTTGTCGCCGGTGCCGCATTCGGACTCCGACTGGATCAGCTCGATCTCCGGCCATGATTCGTGCGTGCGGGCGATGCAGTTCTGGCCGGCCCACTGGTAGGCGATGCCCTTGATGTACTTGCGCGCGCCGTCGTCGAAGAGGATGTTGTCGACGAAGCGGTTGTAGTTGTTGAGCGTCATGCCATAGCCGCCGCCGGTCCAAGCCATGTCCTCCGGGCCGTTGAGGGTGCCCAGCCAGATGTCGGTGTCGAGTCCGGCCTCGTCGAACGCCGGTCCGAGGTAGTCGCGGATGAACACCTTGAGCGCTTCGGAATCCCACAGGGCGCTCGGGAACTTCTGGTCGGCGAACACCTCGTTCTGCACGTGCAGCTGGTTCACGGTGATGCCGTGCTCGGCATAGGCCTGGATGTACTTGACGAAGTACTTGGCGTAGGCCTTCAGGTTCTCCGGGGTCTGCACGAGACGGCCGTAATTGTAGGCCTTCGGGCGCTTCATCCACGTCGGCGGGCTCCATGGGCTGGAGAACAGCTGCATGTTCGGCTGCCATTCCTGCGCGCGGTGGATGTACGGGATCAGGGTCTGCTCGTCGTGTTCGACGGAGAAATGCTCCATCCCGTAGTCGCCGTCGACCTCGTCGTAGCTGTACCAGTGGTCGGCGAAATCATTGGCTCCGACGGGGGCGCGGTTGAAGGTGAAGTTCATTTCGTCGGGGCTGAACAGCTCCTTGATGATCTGGTCGCGTTCGGCTTCGCTGACGTTCTGCAGCGGCAGCCAGCCGAGTTCGTTGAAGCAGCCGCCGAAGCCGCGCAGGGCCTGGTATTCGTTGCCGTCGAGCTGCAGGTCGGCCGCGGTGGTGGCGTTGGTGGATTCGATGTCGGAGGTTCGGTCGGCAAGCTTGTCGTCTTGCGTCGTTGCAATCCAGGTGGTCATGATGTTCCTTGGTATCGTCGTTGATAATTCGGATATGCGTTGATGGTTGGCATGGATAGGAGGCGGGACGATTCGACCCCGCGGAGGGGAGACGGCCTACGGAACGGCCGTCTCCCCCGGTTTACAGCAGCTGTCTTACTTGACCTTCTTGATGGCCATGATGAAGAAGCAGCCGATGATGGACAATACGATGGACGTCGGAAACGCGAAGTTGTAGCCGAGGTTGACCACGATGGCGGACATGACGACCGGGCCGCACATCTGGCCGAGGGTGGTGGCCATGTTCAGGATGCCCAGATCCTTGCCGGCCTCTTCCTTGTTCGGTAGCACGTCCACCAGCAGCGCCTGGTCGACGGCGGAGTAGACGGCGTAGCCGAGGCCTGCGATGCCGGCGAACAGGTACATGCCCATGGTGGACTTGAAGATCCACGGCATGGCGATGCCGACGGCGAAGAGCACGGAAGCGACGACGACCGGGACCTTGCGGCGGCCGATGAGATCGGAGACCGGGCCGGAGATGAAGGAGCCGACCAGGGACATGACCATCATGATCATGGACACGACGGACACGGTGACGGCGGATTCCTTGACGGACTGGCCGATGTAGTTCTGGATGATGTACAGCTGGTAGACGTTGATCATCTGGTAGGCCATGAGCATGCAGAAGCGGCCGGCGAACGCCTTGTAGAAGTCATGCGCGGTGGAGAACTTCGGCGGGCGGAAGGAGGAGAGGATGTCCTTGGCGGAGCCTTCGTCCTTCGGCAGGAAGTCTGCGGACTGCTCCTTCGGGATGATGATCACGGCGACCACGCCACCGAGGAACATGAGCACGCCGGCGACGGCGAAGCCCGGAATCAGGTTTTCGATGAACAGTGCGCCGAGCATGGTGCCGATCGGAGCGCCGATGGTGGAGCCGGCGCCGTAGAAGGCGGACATGGTGCCACGGATCTTGGAAGGCACGCGGTCGGACAGGATGGCGACCATCGGCGCGATCATGCAGTTCAGACCGAACATGCAGGCGCAGTAGAAGATGGTCAGCAGCACGGCGTTATGCGTGGTGCCGGTCAGGAACAGGGTGACGCCACCGAGCACGGCTCCGAAGAGGATCCACGGGGTACGGCGGCCGAAGCGGGAACGGGAGCGATCGGAGAAGTTGCCGAACATCAGGTTGGCGACCAGGGATGCGACCGCGGTGAACGCGTTGACGATGCCGACCAACGCATCGGCGTTGACGCCCGGGATGGTCTTGTAGTGCATGGGCAGCAGCACTGCGGAAACGATGCCCAGACCGGACATCCACAGCACTCCGAATACCAGGAAGCCTGCGCCGAAACGTGCGGCGTTCATCTTGGACAGCGGCTTGCCGGTTTCCGGGGACAGCGACGGATCCTTTTCCGCCGCAGCGATGTTGGCGTTGTAAGCGGCAAGGCGCTCCGCCTTGCTGGCGATTGCTTCACTCATGAAACTCTCTCCTTCGAATCATGCTTCAGTAGTGAACTTATGTTGTGTGCGATTCCGCACCTTAGCGGTGTATGTGGTGGTGGGACGGCCTCGCCCCATCTGTTAACTACCATGTGGTAACTAACGTGTTTTCAGCGTAAACCATCTTTCGCAAAGGCACAAGTCGACGTCATGTCATCGCCGTCTCAAAGCGTTTGCAAAACCGGTCGGACACTGTTTCATTCAGCTTCACAGTCACCGGTTTTTATTACCTAGTAACTGCTTAGTTAAATCATATTACAAATCGTTTGTCTGCGATAATCCGGCGTGTTCCAAGGGTTCCCATCGTCTTCTTCTCCCCCTTCTTGTACCTTAGTAAGCACCAGATGAAGGAGAGCATATGCGTCGCCGCACCGAAAACAAACCCAGAAAGCGAATGAGCGCCGAGGATCGCAGGAAGGCGATTCTCGAGACCACGGTCTCATTCATCTCCCAGTTCGGTTTCTGGGGCTTCACCATCCGCGATGTGGCCCAGGCTCAGAACATCACCGAAGCCGGCCTCCTTTACTACTTCAAATCCAAAGAACAACTGCTTGAGGAAACCCTCAAATACGCCGATCGGACCAATCAGATCGCCATCGCCGAGCATCTTGGCGTGCAGGGCGTGACCGGCGAAGTCCTTGACGACGGCATCGCGTACCACTGCGATCTGGGGCTGAAGGCCATTTCCACGGGAACCGTGGAGACCAACGCCGACCGTCCGGAGATGGTCCGGCTCTACACCTTGCTGGAAAGCGAGGCGCTGAGCAAGGACCATCCCGTGCACGAGTATTTCGAACAGCGCGAAATCAATCTGCTGAAGGAATACGCGTTCGCAGCCAAGCGCGACGGCGTCGCCGATCCGGAGCGCACCGCGCTGCAGGTCCTGTCCGCGATGGAAGGCCTGCAGCTGCGCTGGCTCAACGGATCGCATGACGTCGACTTCATCGGGGAATGGAAGGCCATCATCGACCTGCTCATCCCCTGACCCAGCGGGCCGACGCGCCACCACCGCTTTGCGGCTCAGCCGGCGATGACGACCACATTCCAGCGGCCGATCGTCAGCCTGTCGCCCACCTCGACCTTCGAGCCCTCCTTCAGAGCGATCGCCGCGGTGGCGGATTCATCGACGGTGCCGTCGGTGCCCACCACCACCGGAGCGACCACCACATCGCCCGACACCGGGCTGTCGATGGTGACCTCGTCGGCGGAGTAGTTGAGCAGATACGTCACCTGCTCGCCGCGGGCGTTCGTTCCGCGGCGCACCGTCACCTGTCCGGCGAGCGCGGTGCCGGCATCGGCGATGCCCGCGTGTTCCACGGCTTCACGCAGGACGGCGCGGATGGTGTCGGCGTCGAGCAGGGTGGCAATCCATTCGGCGTCGCCCTTGCCGAAGCCATGTCGGGTCACCGCGGCGTAATTCTTCCACGCGTAGTGGCCGTAGCTGGCGAGCACGTCGGTGCCGTCGAATGGGGTGACCAGTTCGATGAGCGCCTGCGCGTCGCTTGCCGGGGTTTTGGCGAGCGTTCCGGCGAATTCCACGGATACGTGGCCGTTCGGGCGGGTGAATTGGTTGTAGGTCATGCCGAACACGTCGGTGAGGTTGTGCGGCGCGCGGTCGTGCCATACGGTCACCTCGTCGTCGGTTACGAAGGAGCGCATGGTGGAGACAAGGTGGCCGCCGCTGGAGACGAATTCGCGCAGACGGTCGGTTGTTTCCTGCGGAGTGCAGTACAGTGCCGGGGTCACGATCATCTCGTATTTGGCCAGGCGTTCGGCCGGCGCGTCGGACGGGATGAAATCGCATTCCACGTTGAGTTCGAACAGCGCGTCGTAGATGTTGCGCACCACGTCGTTGTACTTGAGGGTGCCGCCGAACGGGAAGCCGGCTTCGATGAGGAACCAGTCGAGCGCGGTCAGCGATTCGTTGCTGACCATGATGGCCACCTTGTTGTGCTTCTTCAGGTGGACGAGCCGCTCTCCCACTTCCGGTTTGGCGATCTCGCGGCCGAACACGCCCGCCTCGCGGTAGGTGGGATTCGGTTCGAGGTCGTGGCTCAGCAGGCCCTTCCAATATGTTTCAAAGGAATTGTGGATGGAGTGCCAGTGCCAATATTCCACCATGTCGGCGCCGGAGGCGAGGTGGGAGTAGGCCTGCAGGCGCAGCTGGCCCGGGAACGGCACCCAGCCGTGCTGGCCCTGGGCCTCCGTTTCGAGCACCAGGTAGTTCCTGCCGTCCTTGGTGGAGCGGGTCATGTCGCCACCGAAGGCGATCTCCCTGCCGGTCAGGTCGTCCTCGGTGGGGTGGTAGATGTCCACGCCGGTGATGTCCACGGCGGTCGAGGCCTTGAAGTGGTCGACGGCCGGCTGCACGCCGTAGGAGTATCCGCGCCATTCGAAATCGAAGTTGTGGGTGATGAACTGGTCGTCATGCGCGTATTCGCGCACGATGTCGGCCTGCCACTGCAGGAAGGCGCGCACCTGGTCGCGGCGGAACTTGTCGAATTCGCCGCCCAGGGACTCGTTGATGGTGGCGGTCACGTCCGGGAAGTCCTCCCAGGAGTCGATGCGGTTGGACCAGTAGTCGAGGCCGAAGTGGTGGTTGAGCTCGTCCAGATCGCCGTGGAACTTCTCGCGCAGATACTTGACGAACAGGCGCTGCATGTCCTCGGAGACGGAATCGTAGTATTTCGTCTCGTTGTCCACCTGGTAGCCGATGACGGCCGGATGGTCGGCGACGTGGGAGATGAGCTTGCGGATCACACGTTCGCCGTAGAAGCGGTAGGTGGCGTTGACGATGTCCATGATCTGGCGCGCGCCATACTTGCCCTGTCCGTTCGGCGTGACCGCGAGCACGCTCGGGTCGAGCTTGACGAGCCAGCTGGGCACCGCGTAGGTCGGCGTGCCGACGATGACATCGATGCCGGCACGCTGCGCGGCGTCGAGCGCACGGTCCACATAGGTGAAGTCGAATACACCCGGTTGCGGTTCGCAGGTGCTCCATGTGGATTCGGCGATGCGGATGACGTTCAGCCCCGCGTCCTTCATCATCGCCATGTCCTCATCGATGCGGTCAATACCCTTCATCATGAGATATTCGTCGTAGTATGCGGCGCCGAACAGAATGTGGTCTGCTTCGTAACGGCCCATGACTCCTCCATCGTCCTCGTCGACTTTTATATCTAACGGTTATTAGATATAAGAACTATATATCTTCCGAAACAAATCGTCAACTGTCGCAGATTTTCAGGCGTTTCTTAACTAACAACCATTAGATATATGTCTTCGGAAGGCTTACCGATATCCGTCCCACACCGGCGAGGGGAAGATCATCCGCTCGAAGACGAGCCACTCGTCGTACAGGTCGATCGGCGGCTTGCGCGTCCACCGCAGCTGGATGCCATCCATCGCCTCGATGCATTGCCGTACGATCGGCCGCATATTATCCCATCCGCCGACTTCCGGAGGCAATTTCCATGCGAACTTTGAGTAATGCTCCCACGTCAGATCCGGTCGGTTTTCGAAATACTCGTGCAGTGGATGGTCCGCGTTGAACGATTCAGTTTCCAAAACCATGTACAGCTGCAGCAGACTGCGGCGTTGCGCATTGTAGCGGACCAGAAACCGCAGATATGCGGGAAACAGCATGCCGTCAGAATCGCTGCCGGGCAATCCCGACTTGGCGAAGTCGGCGGGTGTGCCCTGCTGGTCGTAGCTATCGGTGACCAGCAGCGACAACAACCGTTCCTTGTTGCCGATGTAGTGCAGCAGTCCGGGCTGGCTCATGCCGATGGCGTCGGCGATGTCCTTGAGCGACGTGCCGTAGTACCCCTTCTCGCCGATCAGCTTGCCCGCCGCCGCGATGATTTCGCGTTTGCGCTCTTCGGGCGATTTACGAACCCGCTTTTTCCCCTCGGTAACCATATGGAACAGCGTACCATCGGACGGACCCTCGGCCGGTCACGCCTGGAAGACGTCCGGATGCTTCGGGTCGCCCGGTTCGTCGGCGAGCACACCCTCAAGGCCGAGGAACTCCTGCCAGAATTCCAACGAATTGCCGTATGGGATGGCCTGGCTTCCGCGCGCCTGCAGGTTCGCCTTGGCCTCGAACACGTCCTCCTCGCGGATGCCGTCGAAGTAGCTTTCCAGACGTTCGAGATTCGTCGGATCGTAGAACAGCGAGCCGATGATTTCAGTAAGCCGCTCGGCGCGGGCCACCGGCAGCGAATCCCAGTGGCGGAATTCGATGAAGTTCTTCAAACGCACGTCGTTGAAGTGCGTGGAGATCACATGGTTGATCTCGTACGCGTTGAGCTCGCGGTCCGGGTACACGTCGTTCGCGTTCTCGTAGAACGCCGGATGGTGCAGATCGGTTCCGGGCACCGCCAGCGCTTCGGGCGTGTGCGTCAGGTCGGCGAACATCATCGGCGTGGACAGCACATCCACCGCGTAATCCTCCCAACCGAAACGCGGGTCGAACAGGCCAGGGATGACGTTCGTGCGTTGGAAATCGAGATAATCCCACATGCGCTGGCGTAGCAGCGGATAAGGATTCTCCCCACCTTCGAAATACGGAGTGTTACGGAAGAACCATGCCAGAATCGGGCCGATCACCGTGCCCAACCGCAGTTTGGCGATCGCGTCCTGTTCCGAAACGTAGTCGATGCTGACCTGTGTCGAAGCGGAGCAACGCATCATGCACGGACCGAACTGTCCGACACGTCCCAGGTAGGCGGTCATCGCCTTGTATCGGTCCTTCGGATTGACGGGAATGTCGGCGTAACTGGATTTCGGTTGGTAACCATAGTTGACGAGTCGGAAACCAAGTTCTTCGAGGATGGGGTCGACTTCGCGGCGGAACGCGCCGTACAATGTGGCGAGCTCCTCCGGCTTGTGCAGAATGCCGATGGACGTTTCCAACTGTCCGCCCGGTTCCAAAGATACGGAGATGCCGTCACGGGCGAGTCCGATCAGTCGCCCGTTTTCCCAGTATTCCTTGTTTTCGTCGTAATACGGGCGGATGCGGTTGAGCAACGCTTCAATGCCGTTGCTTTCGTAGTAGGTCACCGCGGTATCGTCGCTGTTATGTACCGGCAGGTGTTCGATTTCCACGCCAAAACCGCCGGTGCCGCGCTGTTGGCAGCCGGATTCGAAGAATTTGATAAGGCTTTCCACATGCTTCGGATTCGGCTCGGTCAGCAGGTGCGCGTACGTGATCTTTGGCGTTGTCATAGTGGCCATCCTAACGAAAAGCGCCATTCGCAACGCAGGCTACGCTATACGGAAAATCGATAACCGACCATCATTCCCCATCGATTTGGCTGGCGATTTGAATGCCGATTCGACGACCATCGATTTTACGATCGCCGAATCAGCCGTCGATTTGGCGGCTCAGATACCGTCGAACCGACGTCGGAAAGTTTCCCAACGTCGGTTCGACGGAAATAAGAATGGCGATTCAAGCGGCCTTCTCGCTGTTGCGCGCCTCTTCGGCTGCGCGGTGCGCCTTCTTGGCCGCGGAGATCATCAGCTTGATGCGGTTGAGCTGGTTGGCTTCCGAAGCGCCCGGGTCGTAGTCGATGGACACGATGTTGGCTTCCGGATGCAGTCGGCGGATCTTGCCGAACATGCCTCGGCCGGTCACGTGGTTCGGCAGGCAGGCGAACGGCTGCGCGCACACCACGTTCGGGCATCCCGATTCGATGAGTTCCAGGATTTCCGCGGTCAGCAGCCAGCCTTCGCCGGCCTGCACGCCCACGGACGTGACCTCGTCGGCCTTCTTGACCAGTTCAGGCATCGGCAGATCCTGCGAGAACTTGCCGTGAGCCAGATCGATCGCCTCGCGTACCGGAGCGTTGTACAGGTCGAGGCCCTTGCGCATCAGCGCATAGCCGATCTTGCTGCCGCCCATGCCGAGGTAATGCTCGTTCCAGTCGGAAATGTACGGTCGGGTGGTCATGAATTCCATGATGCCCGGCACCACGGCCTCGCAATCCTGCGATTCGATGACGTCGACCACATGGTTGTTGGCGTCCGGCTGGTACTTGACGAGGATCTCGCCGACCACGCCGACGCGCACCTTGCGCGGCTCGTCCTTCAACGGCAACGAGTCGAACGACTTGACGATTTCCTTGACGAGCGTCGGATACGGCAGGTATCCCTTGCCGATGAACTTGCGCGCCGTCTTGGAACGACCGTGGTTTTCGAGCGTCTCGCGCACGATGGTGTCCCACGTTTCGTACAGCTTGTTCGCGCTGCTGGGGGTCACTTCGTACGGGCGCACGCGGTACAGGCATTTCATCAGCAGATCGCCGATGATCAGCGCCTTGATGGCACGATGCAGCAAAGCCGGCGTGGCGGTGAAGCCGGGGTTGTCCTCGATGCCCTGCGTGGAGATGGCAATCACCGGAATCTGCGGATAGCCGGCATCCACCAGAGCCTTGCGGATCAGGCCGAAGTAGTTGGTGGCACGGCACATGCCGCCGGTCTGCGTGATCGCAAGCGCGGTGTGGTCCGGATCGTATTTACCCTCCAGAATCGCGTCCACGAGCTGGCCGATGACCATGATGGCCGGGTAGCAGGCGTCGTTGTTGACGTATTTCAGGCCGGTTTCCACGTCCTCACGGCTGGCATGCTTGAGGATGTCGAACTTGTAGCCGCCGGAGCGGATGACGGATTCCACCAGAGAGAAGTGGATCGGGCTCATCTGCGGAGCCACGATGGTGTAGTCCTTCATGTTCTTGCCGAACGGGATGCGGTTCGCATACTTGGACATGGTGGCCGTGTTGTGTGCGGACGAACCGTTGCCGGCGGCGCGCTTGGAGGCGGCCTTGACGGATTCGGTGAGTTTCGGGTTGGCTTTCATGACGGTGTCGAGCATGACCTGGCGACCGGGGGTCGGCGCTTCGGTTCCGGTCTTGCGGAATCCGTCGTTCTTTTTGTTGCGTTCACGCTCTTCGACGGCGGCCTTGAGCGAGCGCAGGCGGATTTTCGCCGCGCCCAGGTTGGAGACCTCGTCGATTTTGAGCATGGTGTACACGTCGGCCTTGTCCGTCAGGATCTCGGACACCTGGTCGGTGGTGATGGCGTCGAGGCCGCATCCGAAGGAGTTGAGCTGCACGAGCTCGAGCCCCGGATAGGAGGCCACGAAATGGGCCGCCGCGTAGAGGCGCGCATGGTAGGCCCACTGGTTGGTGACGCGCAGCGGCATCTTGGTCACGGTGCGGTCGTCGACATGGCGGAAGCCGCTCGCGTTCTTCTTGCGGGGATCCTCTTCGCCTTCGGCGAGGAATTCACTCAGGTTGAGCTTCTCCCCCGGCTGCAGTTCGCAGATGGAGTCTTCGGAAAGCACCACCATGCCGAGCGCGCAGATGGTTTCCGGGATGCCGTGGTTGATTTCCGGGTCGACGTGGTAGGGGCGTCCGGCCAGCACGATGCCCTTGCAGTCGTGTTCCTTCATGTAGGCGAGGGCCTTGAGGCCTTCCATCTGCACGTCGTGCTTGAACACCTCGTTTTCGGCGTAGGCGGCCTTGACCGCGGTTTCGGCTTCCTCGCGGGTCACGTTGGCCCAGGCGAATTCCTCGACGATGCGGTCCACCATGAGCTCGTGGTTGGCCATGTTGAAGTACGGGCGCATGTAGCGCACGCCTTCCTCGCGCAGTTCGGGCATGTTCGCGCCGATGACCACCGGATAGTTGGCCACGACCGGGCAGTTGTAGTGGTTGTCGGTGTTGGGGACGAAGTTCTCCTCGTAGCTCACGCACGGGTAGAAGATCGTCTTGATGCCTTTGTTGAGCAGCCACTTGATATGGCCGTGCACCAGCTTCGCCGGATAGCAGATGTTCTCGGAGGCGATCGATTCAATGCCGGTTTCGAACAGTTCGTGCGAGCTTCGGCCGGAGATCATCACCTTGAAGCCGAGCGAGGTGAGCAGCGTGAACCAGAACGGGTAGTTCTCGTACATGTTGAGCACGCGTGGAATGCCGATTTCGCCGCGGGTGGCCTTCTTGTCGGTCAGACGACGGTAGGCGAAGCAGCGCTTGTATTTGTAGTCGTACAGGTTGGGCCTGTCGGAACGCTGCTTTTTGGAGTCGCCGCCACGTTCGCAGCGGTTGCCGGTCACGTAGCGGGAGCCGTCCTGGAATGTGGTGATGGTGAGCTTGCAGTGGTTCTGGCACAGCTTGCACACGTCGCGTTCGGTGGTCATGGACAGGTTGTCGAGCTCGCCGCCGGACACGATGCTGGACGCGGTATGCGTGACGCCGTCGATGTCGACGGTCTTGCTTCCAGCAGCGTCCGCGTCACCATCGTCGAGTCCGTCGGCGATGTCGGTGTAATGCATGCGCGCGGTCAGAGCTGCGCCGTATGCACCCATCAGGCCGGCGATGTTCGGTCGGGTCACCTCGCGTTCGGTGAGCAGTTCGAAGGCGCGCAGCACGGCGTCGTTGAGGAACGTACCGCCCTGCACCACCACGGTGTCGCCCAGCTCGCCGGAATCGCGCAGCTTGATCACCTTATAAAGCGCATTGCGCACCACGGAATAGCACAGGCCGGCCGCGATGTCCTCCATCGAGGCGCCTTCCTTCTGCGCCTGCTTGACGGAGGAGTTCATGAACACGGTGCAGCGCGAGCCCAGGTCGACGGGATGCGTGGAATTCAGCGCGGCCTGCGTGAACTCCTGGATCGTCAATCCCATGGACTGCGCGAAGGTCTGCAGGAACGAGCCGCAGCCGGACGAACAGGCCTCGTTGACGGCGATCGAGTCGATCACACCGTTGGAAATCGCCAAGTATTTCATGTCCTGGCCGCCGATGTCGATGACGGCGGTAACGCCCGGCGAAACCATTTCCGCACCGCGATAGTGCGCCATGGTCTCCACCACGCCCTCGTCCAGATGCAGGCCGGTGGTGATCAGTCCCTCGCCGTATCCGGTGGCGCAGGAGCGTGCTATCCACGCGCCTTCCGGCAGCTGGCTTTGAATCTGCTTGACGATGTTGACGGCGGCCGTCAGCGGGCTGCCTTCGTTGGTGGCGTACGACGACCATACGATTTCGCGGTCGTCGTTGACGAGCGTCGCTTTGATGGTGGTCGATCCGGCGTCGATGCCGAGGAAGTGCGGGCCTTGCGCGCCGTCCAAAGTGCCGATGTGCACATGCTCGCGGTGGTGGCGCTTGTTGAACGCCTCACGGTCCGCTTCGGTCGGGAACAGCGGAGGCATGGTGGGGGTGTTGGCCGGCAGATTCTTCAGGTCTTCAAGGCTTTTCAGAATATCGACGCAGGTGCGTGCTTCGAAATGCTGGCCTTCCTCGAGTTGGTCCGGTTCGCCGGCGAGCAGCGCGGAGCCGAACGCCACGTACAGGTGCGCGTCGGTCGGCACGATGAATTCGTCGACTTTGTCTTCGAGCGCGCGGTGGAACGCCTCGCGCAGTTCGGACATGAAGAACAGCGGACCGCCCAGGAAGATGACGGTGCCGTGGATTGGTCGGCCGGACGCCAGACCTGCGATGGTCTGCGTGGCGACCGCCGTGAAGATGGATGCGGCCAGATCGGGCTTGGCCGCGCCGTCGTTGATGAGCGGCTGAAGATCGGTTTTGGCGAACACGCCGCAACGGGAGGCGATCGGATAGAGCGTCTCGTAATGCTTGGCCATGTCGTTGAGGCCAGCCGCGTCGGTGTCGAGCAGGGTGGCCATCTGGTCGATGAACGCGCCGGTGCCGCCTGCGCAGGAACCGTTCATGCGCTGTTCGGGAGTTGGCTTCAGATATGTGATCTTGGCGTCCTCACCGCCAAGTTCGATAATGACGTCGGCTTGCGGATATTCCTCGTCGATGGCGCGGGTCTCGGCGATGACCTCCTGCACGAACGGCACATGGAGATTATCGGCCAAGGCAAGGCCGCCGGAACCGGTGATGGCCAGACGAATCGGCTCGTCGCCGCGGCCACGGGCCTCAAGTTCTTTGTGGATGTCCTCCAGCAGGCCCGCCACGGTGGCACGCACGTTGGCGTGGTGGCGACGGTAATCGGAGAAGAGCACCGCGTCGAGCGAATCGGTCTGATCGAGCACCACGGCCTTCACCGTGGTGGAACCGATGTCAAGACCTACGCGCAACGGCTTCGTATCGCAGGTGTTGTCTGCGGTAACTGCTGCTTCGACCATGTACTGTACCTCTATCGTTCTCATCCGCCGGGTTGCGTCCGTGCCAACACGAACGCCCTGCCCCGGTTATCCAAGTATGTAATGGTAGTCTGTGCCCCTGCCTAATTCGGCACGGTATCGCATAAAGCGCACGACACGACGCATAATTAGACAACGAATATAGTCAGCTTGCCTAATTCCAACCGTCCGCACACGAACCGTTCAAAACCATTCAGGAAGCTGCCCCCTCCCCTGCGACGCGGTCCTTGCCGTAGATTTCGGGAATGAACCGCGTCTGATCGTGTAGTTTCGACCACAGCACCACCTGCCCGCTTTCCAACGACTTGGGTACATCGATGATGCGCTGGTTGGAGCTGCCCCGGAACTGCAGCAGCGAATCATGCAGATCCTTGATATACCGGCCATCCACGAGGATATCGATCTGTTCGAGCAGTTCACGCTTGTCAGGGCTTTCGCCTTCGCGCATGAGCTCCTCCCACGTGTAGCCCGTCCAGCACCAGATGTCTTTGGTGTGGCCGAACCGCTCACGGATTTTGCGTGAAAGCGGCAGCAGCACGCCGGTGTTGAGCAGCGGCTCGCCCCCGAGGAAGGTGATGCCCTGCACGTACGGCAGGCTCAGATCGGCCATGATCTGAGCTTCGAGCCGGTCGTTGTATTCGTGGCCGGCGCGGAAATCCCAGATCGACGAGTTGTAGCAGCCTTCGCAGTGGAATGGGCAGCCGGAGACGTACAGCGAGCAGCGGATTCCCTCGCCGTCGGTCATGAGGAACCGCTTGTAGTCGGCGATCATGTTGTGGCTCATCGCGTTCGTCCATTGTCCGGCGCGCGGGTTGCTGGCGCGGTTTGTCGGAATGAACGGCCCGCGGCCGGTTTCGCCGGCCGCGAAATCACGGCGAGACACAGCGGGATCGGCGCTGCTTACCATACGTTGCTCCTGAATTGCCTGTTGTTTTGCGATTATTGCGATTGATTACTTGGCTTCCTCGAACCATTCGCGTTCGGAACCGTCGTCAAGGGTGACATGGCCGGTTTCGCCGCTCATGTGCTTGACGCGGTGCGCGATTTCCTCGTGTCGGCCGTGCACCATCGGGCGCTGCACCGGATTGCCGAGGTAGCCGCAGGTGCGCTTGGTCACGTTGCAGCGGTCCGGGTCGGAGTTGCCGCATTCGGGGCACTTGAAGCCTTCTTCGGTCGGTTCGAAGTCACCTTCGAAACCGCATTCGTAGCAACGGTCGATTGGCGTGTTCGTGCCGAGATAGCCGATGCCGATGGTGTAGGCGTAGTCCCACACCGCTTCGAGCGCCTTCGGATTGGCCTGCAGGCACGGGAACTCGCAGTAGTTGATGAAGCCGCCGGACGCGTAGTACGGGAAGTCCTTCTCGTAGTCGAGCTTCTCCATCGGCGTGGGCTGCAGCCACACCGGGTAGTGGAAGGAGTTGGTGTAGAAGTCGTGGTCGGTGACGCCGTCCACTTCGCCGAACTTCTCGCGGTCCATGCGGTTGAAGCGGTCGGTGAGCGATTCGGCCGGCGTGGAGTACACGGAGTAGTGGTAGCCTTCCGCGGTGCTCCAATCCTTGCACAGCTCGTTCATGCGCTTGACGATGGACAGGGCGAATTCCTTGCCTTCCGGATCCCAGTCGTGGTCGCGCATCCAGTCCTTGCCATAGAACACGCTGGTCGCCTCATACAGGCCGATGTAGCCGAGGGACACGGTGGCGCGTTCGTTGCGGAACAGCTGATCAACGCTGTCGTTGGCGCCGAGACGGCCGAATGCGCCGAAGCGGAACAGGGTCGGGGCGTTGACCGGAGTGGCCTGCTTGCAACGCATGATGCGGAACTGCAACGCCTGATGGGCGACGGCCATACGCTCGTCGAAGATCTTCCAGAAGCGGTCCTTGTCTCCGTGGGATTCCAATGCGATGCGCGGAATGTTCACGGTGACCACGCCGAGGTTCATGCGGCCGTCCTCGACATCCTTGCCGGTCTTCGGGTCGATCCAGCCCTGCAGGAAGGAACGGCAGCCCATCGGCGCTTTGAAGGAGCCGGTGATCTTCACGATGTTCTCGTAGAAGATGACGTCCGGGTACATGCGCTTGGTGGCGCATTCGAGGGCCAACTGCTTCAGGTCGTAGTTCGGGTCGCCCGGATCGGCGTTCACACCGTGCTTGATGGTGAAGACGAGCTTCGGGAAGATGGCGGTGTGATGCTCGGAACCAAGGCCGCGGATACGGTTGAGGAAGATGGCGCGCTGGATTTCGCGCGCGAACCAGTCGGTGCCGAGACCGAAGCCGACGGTCACGAACGGGGTCTGGCCGTTGGACACACGGTTGGAATTGATCTGGTATTCCATGGTCTGCATGGCGTCGTAGATGGCCTTGCGGGTCTGGATCTTCGCCCAGATCTCACGCAGCTGCTGCAGACGGTCGGACGTCTTGTCGAACGGCTCGTCCATCGGCAGTGCCGGACGATCCTTTTCGAAATGCAGGCGCTTCGGCTCGACGGCCTTGGCCATGCGCACCTGACGTTCGGCGATCTCGATCGGCAGATCGTCGGGCATGATCCCGTGGGCCTGCTCAAGGAACTTGTCGTAATCCTTCTTGGCGTATTCGGCGAAATGCTCGTCGGCGCGGTTGGCGGTCTGGCCACCGTACTGGCTGGAGGCCACGTCCTTCATAATCTGGGTGATCTGCGTGGCGGCGATGGAGATGCTGTTCGGCGAACCCATCGGCGCGTTGCCGAGGGTGAAGCCGTTGGCGAGCATATCCCAGTAGTTCGGCAGCGAGCAGTTGGACTGCGCGGTGAACGGCGAGTAATCGGCGTCGTGGAAGTGGATGTCGCCCTTCATGTGGGCGTTGGACACCGCGTCCGGCAGCATGGAGAAGGCGGACGCCTTGGACACCGCGCCGGCCAGCAGGTCACGCTGGGTGGAGTAGACGTTGGAGTCCTTGTTGGCGTTCTCGCGCACCAGAGCCTCGTCACGGTTCACCAGACGCTTGACGGCTTCGTTGATGTCGGTGGCCTTGGCACGTTCGATGTCTTTGTTCAGACGGTAGTTGGTGTACGTGCGCGCCACATCATACAGGTGATCTTCGATCAGGCCGTGTTCAACGAGATTCTGGATGTCTTCGATCTTGGCGGGACCGTTGTAACGGTCCTTGATTTCGGCCTCGACCTGATTGGCGATGTCGCGAATCAGCCGTTCCTCCTGAGGACCGATTTTCTTGTCGAGGTCGGCGAAAGCCGATTTCACCGCGCTGATGATGTTGATCGGATCGAAATCGACCACACGCCCGTCGCGCTTCTCGACAAGCACCTTGACCATTTCCGGCGCGTTCTCGGTTTCGGTCGCAACGCCTTCCAGAGTCTGGGTTTCCATGTATATTTCCTTTCCGGGCCGGACCCATCCGGCCAGGTTTCATGCTTCGTCCGCATGCCCGTTCATACCTACAGATGCACACTCTACGCCAAGGTCGGCACTAAATGTAGTGTCACCACGCCGCTAGAGAAACTATATATTCTACTTTTGGTGAGATTTCGCCATTTTTTGCCTTGTGTGACAAAAGTAACGATTTCATCTCGGAGTGTCGTTTTGACACAGCCCCACACACCGTACTATCTTCACGCACGGAGCATTCGCAACACTCGAACATATGTTCCATTTGTCCGCAAGATGATGGAATCTTGACTTATGACTTGGAACCCGGATTACAACCCACCGACGGCGCAGCGGACGTCGAAGCCGCTGCCCCGTCTGGCGTCGGAAACCACCGCCGATAACCCTTGGCCGGTGAGCCTGCTCAGCGAGAAGTTCTACACGGCGGTCGAACGTTGGCCCTCCGTATGGGTGGCCGGGCAAATCACGCAGATCAACACGCGTCGTCAGGGAAGCGCCTACATCACGCTGCGCGACGACCAGCAGGACATCGCTATGGAAGTCAACGGCTTCGGACGGTTCGCCGCGGCGGCGGCGCCGTTTGTGCAGGGCGACCGTGTCATCATCCACGGCAAACCGAACGTGTGGATGAAGCGCACGTCGCTGTCGTTGCGCGGCGACGCGATCATCACGGCCGGCGCGGGCGGCAGTCTGAAGGCCATGATCGACGAGCTACGCAAGAAGCTTAAGGGAGAAGGTCTGTTCGACGCCGATCGCAAGAAGCCGTTGCCGGAATTTCCGCATTGCATCGGCTTGATCTGCGCGCCGCAGGCACGTGCGGAAGGCGACGTCATCACCAACGTGCGTCTGCGTTGGCCCGTCGTCGGCTTCAAGGTGACGCATGTGCACGTGCAGGGCGAGCAGTGCCCGTCGGACGTGGTAGCGGCCATCCGGCAGCTGGATGCCGATCCAGATGTGGATGTGATCATCGTGGCGCGTGGCGGCGGCGCTTTCGAAGATCTGATTGGCTTTTCCGATGAGAACATGGTGCGCGCCGCGGCGGCGGCCCACACTCCCCTGATTTCCGCCATCGGGCATGAGGACGATTGGACCCTGCTGGATTTGGTGGCCGACCTCAGGGCCTCCACGCCGACTGACGCAGCGAAGAAGGTCGTGCCGGACGTGCATGAGCAGATGCAGCTGATTCAGGTGAACCTGGACCGCATGCGCGTGCGCATCGACGCCACCGTCTCCAACGAGACCAGGCTTATCGAAGGCTACGCGAACCGTCCAAGCCTCACCCAGCCGCTCACCATGTTGGAACCGCATCAGCGTTTCCTTGATGACGCACGCACAAGAATGCGGATCGGTCTGACCCGTATTCTTGACGACGCGAGCCTGACCATCGAGAAAGCGCACGCGTCGCTGACCGCGCTGAGTCCGCAATCCACGCTTGACCGCGGGTACGCGGTGGTGCAATGCGCCGACGGGCATGTGCTTGACGACGCGGACAAGGTGAAGACGGGCGACCAGCTGACCATGACCTTGAAGCACGGCATCGTCGTGTCTGAAGTGAAAACCGTAACGAAGGAGTAGCACATGAGCAACGAAGCAGCACCGGCATCCAGCCTGACCGACAAGGAACGCGAAGCAATCGCGCAGATGCCATACGAGGAGGCGCGCGACAAGCTCATCCAGGCCGTGCAGGCGTTGGAGGCGGGCGGCCTGAACCTCGACCAGTCCATGCGGCAGTGGGAGATCGGCGAGGCGTTGGCCAAGCGCGCGCAGAGCCTGCTTGGCGAGGTCCGAGCCAAGCTCGACGCCGCGCAGGCAGAGCAGGCCACCGCGGCCAACACCGCAGGCACGCAAGACAATCTGGCCTGAGCATCCGTCGCGGCACAGCCGCTCCCCTCACCTACGGACGTTCCACCGGAACGTCCGTCAAACGGCTTGAGCCCGAACAATCAGGTCCGATTACCCGTCATGTCGAGTCCATATTGTGTGTACAATGGTGACTCGTTGCCTCAGTAGCTCAGTGGATAGAGCACTTCTCTCCTAAAGAAGGTGTCGTAGGTTCGATTCCTATCTGGGGCACTTTTTCATATCCCCGTACATTGTCGGCGCGCATCGCCATCGGCAGCATCCAAGATCAATCGCACGTCCGCAATCCGGACAACACCATCTCACCGCCACCCTCCAGCACAGGCACAATGAGCATCCCTCTGTTATAGTGGCAAACGGATACTTAAGCGGTTGAGTGAATGTATCCAAAAGGTTCCCCCTTCTGCTATGGAAGCATCGAAAAGCAACCGCACAACCCATACATCACCTTTGGAAGACCAAGGGATCAGCATGCAAGACATACCATATTCCTCTATTGTGGAACGGCTGGCGCACACGAATCCGGTAGGACAGTTGCCCGGACCGCTCTCCTACAAGCTGCTCGACCAGTTCACCATGCCGATGCTGCCCACAGAACCGCAATGCACGAACGTCATCGCCTGCATCCGATATTCGAATAACATGCCGGTCGTCACCGTCTAGCCACGGACTTAGCCGACCCGCACAATCGCCAGCAGCGCCTTGTGGTCGCTGCCGTCCACTTTGACTGTGCGCACCTGTCCGGCCTGCATGCCGGAATCCAGTACGATATGGTCGATTCCGGCGAACGACGGCACGTAATCGACATTCGCAGGCCATGAGAATTTCAATCCCTCGCCGGCCTGACGGGAGGCGTCGGAGAAACGGTTTCCCAGAATGTTGCGGAACGGCGTATGGTCGTACGTCGCGTTGAAATCACCCATGAAAACGTACCGTCGGCTAGTGTCGAAACGTAGTTTCGCCAGTTCGTCGAGCGACCGCTTCCACTGCTGCCAGTAATCGTTCGTCGGCGACGTGGTATGCACGGATACGAAACGCACCTGCGTGGCTCCCCCATTGAACGAAACGGTGCCGCCCGGCATGAACGACGCGCTCGAATCGACATCGTCATCGGAAGGGTCGTCAAGCGGACTCGCCGACCAAAGGCCGTTGCCGTACACGCCGTCCGAACTCGACACCTGCGCATAGGGCAGATACGAGGCGATGCCGGCACGGTTCAGATCGTCCACGAAAGCGTCGGTCGTCTCCTGCAACGCAAGCACCTCAACGTGTTCGCTGCGCACCAGATCCACGATCTCACGCGCATCGGCGCGCCCTTTGTACACATTGCACGTCATCAGCCGCGCGTAGCCGTCATCCGTGTTGACGGTTTCGCCGGACGCCGCCGCGACTGCGGCACGTGGCAGTTTCGAAGGCTGGTAGAAGAACGGATACTGCCAGAACGCCTGCAACGCAATCGCCAGAACGGCCATCACGATGGACACCGTACGTTTGGAGATGATGGCGCAGACGAGCGCGATTACGGCGAGCAGCGTGAACCATGGCACTAGGGAGACGACGATCGGCATATACGGCAACGCCTGCAGTTCTTCCGGCAGAATGTGCGTGACAGTGCCCAGCAGCGCGGCGAGCGCGAATATGAAGGCAATCACCGCGCAGATGAAGTTGCGTACGCGATGCGTTTTCGTCTTATTCAGCGTGCGTAGCGGCTTGACCGGTCTCGTTGCGGCCGGTTTTGCTTTAGCCCGATTCGCTTTGGCCGACGCTTGCGATTTGCCCGTTGCCGGCCTTTGCGGCTGGCGTGTTTTTGCCTGAGCCATACCATTCCCTTGTTTTTTCGGAACGCACGTCCGCGACCATCCATGTCCGCCCGTGTCCGTTTATGTCCGTTCCGTTGATGTTCCGACGGTTTCCTTCACGCCTTCGGCTTAGTCGTCGAGGCCGAGCTCGTGGCGGATGCCGTCGATGATGATGCGGCTGGCGGTGGTGCCGCGTTCACGCGCGTTTTCCTGCAGCATCATTTTCAGATCGGATGGAATTTTGAAACTCATGAGCACACGTTCGCCGTTGCCGTTGCCATTGCCACGGCTGCGGGTGTCCTGCACGCTGGTCAGCGGAGCGGTGGACGCTGCCTTCGCACCACCGTTCGGTTTTCTAATGGCCATCAGGCGATCGCCTCCTCAAGTTCGCTGTAGACATCCTCATACCCGTTGAGATTGCTGGGGAATGCATGGCCGATTACCTTCTGCATGCCCACCCTCTTGGGTACCGAGGCATCGAAGACGCTGGCACCGCGTTCGCGGATGAGATTGACCGCGTTGCCCGCCAGTTTGTTGTTCTCCACTTTGAGCAGCAGCAGCGCGTACGGCTTGCCGGCCGCGTCGAGGCTTTCTGCGGTTTCCAGCGCGTGGCTGAGTTCGAATGGGCCCTGCGTCGCCGGCACGATCACGAAATCAGACACATCACAGGCCACGTCCACTACGTTGCCGGCCGGCGGGCAGTCGATGATGACGAGTTCGTCATCCGCCATGGTTTTGCGCAGTCGTTTCAGTTTGCCGATATTGGCGGAGTCCACGGTGAACGGCAGGGTTTCGCCGGCGTCTTCGGCGTCGCCCGCCCATGTGGTGGCGTCGCCTTGCGGATCGGTGTCCAGCACGGACACGTTGCGGTTGTGCCGTGCGGCCGCGGTGGCCAACGCCATGGCGGTGGTGGTTTTGCCGCTGCCGCCTTTGAGGTTGATGACCGAGATGATCATGAAGGTTCCTCCGCTTCGACAATCAATTTATATAAGACGTATATACTTTTTATATATTGGATAGACGACAGTCACGCTGACGGCGTAACGGCATTGGCAATGTAAAAAATAGTGGCGACGCGCTCTTGCCAGTTGCTTTGACGGGTAACGAAAAATCCCGAGGAGCTCAGCTCAACTCGGGATTCGAAAAGAGTAAACGCGGCGACGTGCTACTCTCCCACACCCTCTCGAGTGCAGTACCATCGCCGTGCTAGGCCTTAGCTTCCGGGTTCGGAATGGGACCGGGCGTCTCACCTAGGCTATGATCACCGCAAGAAAAAACAATACGCGAACATGCGGCAATCGGCAAACTTCGGCGTGTCGCGCACTGCAATCGCATTCCCCAATCGCCAATGATCGCCAGTAATCGCGCGAATGCCGGCAATCGCAATGCATATGCGCTACAGTCGAAGCAATGCCGCAACAATTGCGGCGTGCTTACGAAAGAAGGCCAGCAATGACGACCGCCTCCTGCGGTTCCGTTTCCGCAACCACTTTGGGTCTGCCGAATTCCACTGCGATTCCCGCCGAGAAGGCGAGGCTGCCGAAAGGCCTGTTCGTGGCGAAGATTCCGGTTTCCGCCAAAACAAAGCAGCGATTGGCGAACGACATCGAATCAATCACCATGCTGTCGCTGCTGCAGGCGCGCAACACGAAGCTTGCCGCCGGTACGCGCGTGCCGGAAATACTGGTGATCGGCCTGCGTTTGCACGAACCAAACGCCGCCGTTCCGACGGACATCGTCGAATTGATTGCGATGCAGCGCAAGTCGGGAATGCTGTTCGTTTGCGTACGCGACGCCGATTTCGAAGGTACGACGCGTCAGGAGTGCGCGTTCGCCGTCCGTCGAGCGCTGCCGGCACGTGCCGGGCACACGACCGCATCCAAGGTGTTCGCTTCCGATTGGCAGCCGGCCGGCGAGGCCACGCTGAACGCCACGGATCCGGCGGTCGATTCCATGGACGCCTTGTGGGAGTCGCTATGCTCGCAGGTGATTCTGGACGACCCCTCCCCCATCGACGTGAACACGCGTCTTGCCCGACGCATGCAGATTGCACAGCTCACCGCGCAGGTCGACAAGCTCACCCGCGACCATCAGCGTGCCAAGAATCCCGAACAGCGCAATGAAATCTACGCGAAACTACACAAGATGAAGCGCCAGTTGGAGGAACTGCAAGGGCAATAATACCGCCATAATACAAAGCTCGGCTGTAATCGTTGTGATTGCATGCGATTACAGCAACCGCAACGCCTACAGCCGAGCCGTAAGCGAGGTTTGGCAACGTGACCAAAGCGCGCTCTCAACAACGCGCCACAGCCGCGAAGCCGCTAGAAACCAAGTCTGGTGCGGCCGAACTGGTCAAGCCAGCGCAGAATCGCGCCTTCACGCAGCGCCCACGGGCAGATTTCGATTTCCTTGACGTCAAGCGCCTTCATGATCTCATCGATCACCAGGCCGCCGCCGACGATCTGATACGTGCGTTCCGGCGTGACGCCCGGCAATGCGGTGCGCTGGTCCGGGGCGATGGCCGCAAGACGCGGTAGCCAATCCTCGAGCTGGTCGATCGTCATGATCGACGTGTCCACACGGCCCGGTTGGCGCATCACCGCACCGGCGAGACGGGCCAAGGAGCGAATCGTCTTCGACGTGCCCACGGCATGCATCGGATGCTTCGACTTGGGGAACGCCTTGACCATTGGCTCGAGGATCTTGCGGATGTTCTTGCGGGCAGCTTCCAGATCGTCATCATCCGCGACGCCGCTTTCCGGCAGGAACTCGCGCGTCACGCGGCCTGCGCCGGCAGGAACGGACAGTGCGACTGTCGGATCCTCGTCGGAGCCCATGGCCACTTCGAGCGAGCCGCCGCCGATGTCGATGACGAGCAAACGGCCGGCATCCCAGCCATACCAACGGCGGGCGGCCAGGAAGGTGAGTCGGGCCTCATCCACGCCGGACAGCACGGTGACCGGCTGGCCGATGGCCTCTTCGATCTTGCGTAGGATCTTGCCTCCGTTCGGCGCTTCGCGTAGTGCGGAAGTGGCCAGGACCAGCAGCTGGGTGATTTCGTATTCTTCGGCGAGTTTCATCGCCTTTTCAACCGCGCTGAGCAAGGCTTCGATGCCTGCTTTTTTGATGCTGCCGTCATCTTTGAGATACTGCATCAGACGAATGGTGCTTTTGGTGCTGGCCTCGGGCTCGGGGCGCGCGCCCGGAGCCGCGTCGACGATGAGCATGTGGACGGTGTTCGAACCGATGTCAAGCACGCCAAGTCGGGTGGCGTGCGAATGCAATGTAACCATGGTTCACAGCTTAATAACTTAAGCGATTAACCTATTGCACGACATGCCTTGATAACCTTTGCAAATATGCCCACCCTCGGAAAGGAGGGTGGGCACCCAATAATCACAGTGCGAGAAACGATTGCATCGGCGTGAAAAATCGCGCTTCAGGCATATGTTTCAGCCGAATATCTCAACCACGCACCTCAGCCACGCACTTTGGCTACGAAATCACCGAGTCGCTTCAATCCTTCGCGCAGGGCTTCGCGGGAAGCCGCGTACGACAGGCGCACGTGCGTATCCGCGGTGGCCTCGCCGAAATCGCGGCCAGGCGTCAACGCGATATGCGCTTCCTTCAGCGCACGCTCGCAGAACGTCCACGCATCCAAACCGGTGCTGGAAATGTTGAAATACGCGTAGAACGCGCCGTTCGGTTCGACTTCCAGCGGCAGACCGATCTCGGCCAGACCGTCCACCACAATGCGGCGGCGCTCCAGCAGTTCCTGACGGCGTTCCTCGCACACGGCCAGCGTTTCCGGCGTGAAGCAGGCGAGCGCCGCATGCTGGGTCGGCGTGTGCGCGCACAGGAAGAAGTTGGTGGCGAGGTCGTCCATGGCTTCGAGCGCGTATTCGGGCACGACCATCCAGCCGAGCCTCCAGCCGGTCATGCCGAAGAACTTGGAGAAGCTGGAGCAGACGATGGCGTCCGGATCGCAGGCCAGCACGGATTTCACGTCGGATCCGTCCGGTTCGCGGTCGGCCAGGTCGAGGTAGGTTTCGTCGACGATGCGCCATGCGCCACGCTCACGGGCTAGCTCGCACACGGCTTTCAGGGTGTCGAAGGCGATGGTGGTGCCGGTCGGGTTGGACGGCGAAGTGATCATGACGGCCTTGGTGCGGTCCGTCCAGTATTCTTTGCACAGTTCCGGCGTCAGATGGAATCGGGTGGCGGCGGACGTCGGCACGTCCACGACTTTGCCGCCGAACGCGCGTACCAGCTCGCGGTTGCACGGGTAGGACGGGTCTGCGATGAGCACTTCGTCGTCATCGTTGACCGTCAGCGCGGCGGACAGCAGCAGTGCCGTCGAACCGCCTGCGGTAATCGCGATGCGTTTCGGGTCGACGTCGACGTGGTGACGTTCCTTATAGAAATCGGAAATCGCCTGGCGCAGTTCCGGCAGGCCCATCGCCGCGGTGTACGGCAGCGGACGGCCGTCATACTGTTCGCGCATGGCGTCACGCACGGCCGGCGGCGCGCCGAAGTCCGGCTCGCCGAGGCTCAGCTTGACCACATCGGTGCCGTTGGCGATCATCTCATCGGCCATGGCTCCGAACACCATGGCGCGGAACGGATTGGCAATCTGCGCGCGCTTCGACAACTGCGGCTGCACGCCATTCTCAACATTTTCCATATTCCTGTTTTTACCACGTTTCGTACAACGCCGCCTGCCGACTGTCATTCCCCGGAATCGTCCGCCTTTCCGGAATCGTCCACGATTTCGCGGTAAAGCCGTTCCAACCGTTCGTCGCGCACCTTCTTACCGAGCTCGCATTCCCACACCACGATGACTTTCCAGCCGTCCGCTTCGAGTTCGGCGCGCTGCCTCGCGTCTCGTTCGTGATTGCGCAGCAGTTTCGCGGTCCAGAATTCGACGTTCGATTTGGGCACGCGTGTGGCTTTCGGACAGCCTTCGTGCATGTGCCAGAAGCAGCCGTTGACGAATATGATCGTACGGTATTTCGGTAGTACCACGTCCGGGTGGCCTGGGTATCGCTTGTCGTTTTTGCGGAATCGCAAGCCTTTGGCAAACAGAAAGCTACGTACCATCCGTTCGATGGATGTGTCTTTGCCGCGGATGTGGGACATGGTGTAGCTGCGCGTGCCCCGCTCGTATTTTTCGGGTTTGCCGGTTTTTCTAGGTTTGCCGGTTTTCTTGGGTTTGCCGGTTTTTCCGGGTTTGGCTGTCTGCCTGCGATGCTCTGCCGTCACGGCTTCCCATTATGGCAAAAGGGCCGATCAATCGTTTTCGCATAACGCGTGCCGCCGTCGCATGTGGCGTACGCTGGTCATTGCAACGTAGCAAACAGGCAGTTCAAAACAAGGAGATTTCATGGCACAGATCAATGTGGCGATTCTCGGCGCGGGCCGTATCGCGCAGAGCATGGCCGAAACGTTGGTGAAAATGGCGGCGGATGACCGGTACCGTGATCTGGTCGCACCGTACGCGGTGGCGGCCCGCGACGGCGAGCGCGCAGCGGCGTTCGCGGCGAAATACGGTTTTCCGGTGTCGTACGGATCGTATGAGGAGCTTGTCGCCGATCCGAACGTGAATCTTGTGTATATCGCCACTCCGCATAACTTCCATGCCGAGCAGGCGATTTTGTGCATGCGCGCCGGCAAGGGCGTGCTGGTGGAGAAGGCGTTCGGCGCGAACACGCAGCAGGCGCGTGAGATATTGGACGTTTCGGATGAGACCGGCATGCTGTGCACGGAGGCGATTTGGACGCGGTATATGCCGTCGCGTGGCATGATCGACGATATCATCGCGTCCGGCGTGATCGGCGAGGTGCAGGCGATCGACGCGAATCTGTGCTATCCGACCACGGCGAAGGCGCGTATCACCGATCCTGCGCTGGCTGGCGGCGCGCTGCTGGACGTCGGCGTGTATCCAATCAATTTCATCGACATGATCATGCATAATGCGCCGATCGCACGTGTTGAATCGTCGATGCAACCGTATGAAACCGGCGTGGACGCGCACAATTCGATGACGTTCTATTACCAGAATGGTGTGATGGCCACCGCGCAAAGCTCGATTCTGTGCCATTCGGACCGTATGGGCGCGGTGTGGGGCACGGAGGGGTATCTCACGTGCCAGAACATCAACAATGTCGAGGCGATTGACGTGTTCGACGGCTCGCATGCCGTCACCGCGCATTATGACGTTCCCGAACAGTTGACCGGCTACGAGTATGAGGTGGCATCGGCCGCACAGGCCATGCTGGACGGGCGTACCGAATGCGATGAGATGCCGCATTCCGACACGTTGCGCATCATGGAATGCATGGATTCGCTGCGTGCGGATTGGGGTCTTAAGTACCCGTTCGAAGCGTAGCGATGCGATCGATGACGTGGGCGTGACGCGCTCCGCCCACGTTATAATTGCCCCTTGCGGCGGTTTGGAAACGCATGGAAGGAGCGTCATGGGATTGCTGAGGATGCTGAAGTACGTGCTGGGCACGGAAGATGAGACGCAGCAGCCCCGGCAAACACGATCCTCTGCCAAGAATGCCAACAACGCCAAGCCTGCGCGGACCGGACAGACCAAGCAGACGGGACAGGTTGCGCGACGAGTCACGCAACCGCAACCGCATGCCACGCCGCAACGTCAATCGCAACGCCGTCAATCGCAGCAACACCAATCGCAACGGCCTGCAAAGCTCACCCCGCAACCGCTGTTGCCAGCCGACCGCATCGACAAAGCGCGTGACATCATCGGCAATATCGAAAAGCACGAATTGAGCGACGAGCAGATCAGCGCGATCGCAGGAGCGGGCCACAATACCCTCGTGCTCGCGGGCGCGGGAACAGGCAAAACCACCACCATCATCGGATATATCGCATGGCTGCTCGCCACGAAGCGCGCCGCCCCCGAAGAGATTCTCGTACTGTCGTTCACCAAGGCGTCCGCGGGCGACATGTCGCAACGTATCATGGCAAGCACCGGCAAAACGATCCGCGCATGCACGTTCCACAGTCTCGGCTTGGAAATCTGCCGCGCGGCCACCATCGCCAACCGTCCCATCATCGACGGGCACACGTCGAACACGGTGGTCCGCAACACATTCGAGCAACTGCTTTCGAAAAACATCGGCTACCGTCTGCTGGCATTCAAACTCATGTCGAAGGAACTGCTCAGCAAATACGGCAAAGCCGCGAAAAGCGAGGATTTCCAGCTGCCGACGGATGATTACGGCTTCAACCAGTACAAGCAGAATCTCATCGAAAACGCGCAGACCATCATCCAGCATATGCGTCAGAACAACATCGGTATCGACGGTATGCGCGAGCTCAACGAACGCAGCGGCGGCAAAAACGTCGGCCGCAATCGCGAGATGTTGCAACTCATCGAGCCCCTCTACAACGCGTACATCAGCAATTTCCGCACGACGCATGGCATTGATTTTCCCGGCATGATCACCGACGCCATCCGCTGCATACAGCGCGGCGCCTACCGTCACCCATACAAGTACGTGCTCATCGACGAATACCAGGACATGTCGCGACCGCGCTACGAACTGATCCGCGCATTGCGCGAGCAGAGCGATTTCACGCTGTTCTGCGTGGGCGACGACTGGCAGTCAATCTACCGTTTCGCCGGCAGCGACATTCATCTGATTCTCGATTTCGCCGATATTTGGCGCGATTGGGGGCCGACGCGCATGTTCCAGATCACGACGACGCGACGGTTCCGGCAGAGTCTCATCGACGCGAGCGGCGCGTTCGTCATGCAGGACAAAAGCCTGTACGCCAAGCAATTGCGCAATCCGAGCGACAAGAAGGATTATTCGCTGAAGGCGCTTGGCGGCGCCACGCAGGAGGAGCGCTTCGATGCGATCGTCGAGCAGCTGCGCAAGCTGCCGAAAGCCGCGTCGGTGCTGATGCTGGGACGCTACCGAAGCGACCTGAACCTGCTGTCACGCAACGACCGCGACGGGCTGTTCCAAATCGACGAGCATACCGGCGGCATCGTTTTTCCGGAAAAACCGGACATGGACATCAAATTCATGACCGCGCACGCTTCCAAGGGTCTGCAACGCGATTTCGTTTTTCTGCTGTGCTGTTCCGGCGGTTTGAAGGGTTTCCCAAGCGCGATTCCGGAAGAGCCGCTGCTCGGCCTGCTACTGCCGGAAGTGGAACGCATGCCGCACGCGGAGGAACGCCGGCTGTTTTACGTGGCGATGACGCGTTGCAAAAAGAAGCTGTTTTTCGTGGTGGACCAGTCGCGTCCGTCACGTTTCATGTACGAATTGCACGACAAGATCTGCCCGAACATCTTCCGCGGCGTGAAGCTGCCGCCGCAATGCCCGAATTGCGGTGAGGCATTGCGATTGCGGCACACCGGCTCCGACCCGTCCCGCGCGTTTTACGGGTGCACCGGTTTCCCCAACTGCCGATACACCAGGCCATGCAAGTGACACCATTGGGACTGATTTCCATCGCGTAAGTTGCTCCCCATTCGGGCCTGGCGTAATCTCCCCCGTTGTATCCTGGACCTGTTCATTAGTCAGGAGAAAGCAATGACGGCAACCGACCAGAATCCGCAACAGTCAGCGCAACCGACACCGCGCAAAACCATTAACGTCGTCGGCGCGGCTATCGTCAAAGACGGCAAGGTGCTGTGCGCGCAACGCGGAGAAGGCCGATCACTGGCTGGTTTCTGGGAGTTTCCGGGCGGCAAGATCGAACCGCATGAAACGGCGCGTCAGGCATTGCATCGCGAAATCGAAGAAGAGTTGCTGTGCGAGGTCGAAGTTGCCAACGAAGTGTGCACGTCTTCTTACGATTACGATTTCGGTACCGTCGTGCTCACGTCGTTTGTGTGCCATTTGATAAGCAGCGCACCCCATCTGACCGAGCATCATGAGATTCGTTGGGTAGCGCCCGCCGAAATGCCCACTTTGGACTGGGCGCCCGCCGACCGAGAAGCGGTGCGATTGATCTCCGCCATGGATTTTCCGGCTTTTCCGGCAGCCACGCACGAAAGTGACGACTGATGATGCGCAATATGGACGACCATGACCATTCCTCCCTTGTTGAGGCGCTGCTATCCGGTTTCGTCAACAAAAAGGACAATGTCGACGCACAGTACGAGCCGACGTTGATCGCCAACCATGACGGTCGGACCATGGAATACGCCATCAAGGACGAACTGCAACGCAGTCAGGATTTCGACATGTCCGTCGCGTTCGTCAGCCAGGGCGCGTTGCAGGTGCTTAAGCAGTATTTCCTTGATTTCGCTGACAACAATGACCATCAGGCTGGTCGAATCATCACGTCGACGTTCAATTATTTCAACTCTCCCAAAGCATTCAGGGAACTGCTGAAACTTCAGCGGGAAACCGGTATTCAAGTGCAAGTTTGGCAGCCGGAGCGGTCCAGTCGAAACGATGACGATGCCACAGCTGCCTACCCTTATCATCCCAAAGGCTATGTTTTCCATCATGCGCAAGGCGACGAGCCGTTGTATTCCACGTATGTTGGCAGTTCGAATCTCACCATCAACGCGCTGAATTCCAATCGCGAGTGGAATCTCAAAGTCGCCACCACCGATACCAGCGGTCTTGCCGAACAGCTTAGCGAGGAAATCGAATCGCAAATCAGCGAATCGAAGCCGCTCACCGACGCTTGGCTGAAACTGTACGAGGAAGACTTCAAAAAGTACGCGCCGCAACGGCCGAATCGCAAGCCGATCGAAAAAACAAGCCAATCGCAAACCATTCAGCCGAACGCCATGCAGGTGGAAGCGCTGATGAATCTCGCACAGCTACGCAAGCAGGGCGAAAGCCGTGCGATCATCGTTTCCGCTACCGGCACCGGCAAAACGTATCTGTCAGCGTTCGACGTGCGGCAGGTCAAACCGAATCGCATGCTGTACATCGCGCAACAGGAGCAGATCCTCAAGAAAGCTGAAGAATCGTTCCAAAAAGTGCTTGGATGCCCGAAAAGCGAACTCGGCCTGTTTTCGGGTGGCAGCAAGGAATCGGATCGCAAATACGTGTTCGCCACCGTGCAGACGATGTCGCGTCCGGAAACGCTTGCACAATTCGACGCAGACGAGTTCGATTACATTCTCGTCGACGAAGTGCATCATGCGGCCGCCGAATCGTATAAACGCGTCATCGACCATTTCCAGCCGAATTTCATGCTCGGCATGACCGCAACGCCGGAACGTACGGACGGTGCGAACATCTTCGAATTATTCGGCAACAACGTGGCCTACGAAATCCGCCTGCAGAAGGCGCTTGAAGAGGACATGCTCTGCCCGTTCCACTATTACGGGGTGCACGAATACATTCAGGACGCGCCCGACGAGAAGATCGCCGGCAAAGACGTCAAGGTCGAGTCAATGACCGACCAGGAACGTAACGAGCTAAGCCGTTGGCTTGAAGAACTCGCCGACCCGAATCGCGTGCGCTACATCATCGACAAGATACAGATCTACAGCGAGGCCGGAACACCCGTGCAAGGTCTGGTGTTCTGCAGCCGACGCGAGGAAGCGAAACGACTGTCCGACCTGTTCAACCAGCAGATGAACCAGCAGGCGGAACGGCCATACCGCACGAAAGCCATCACCGGCGAAAATTCGCAGATGGAACGCGACACTGCCGTGGCACAGTTGGAGAACGGCGAATTGGACTATATTTTCACCGTCGACCTGTTCAATGAAGGCGTGGATATTCCACACGTCAATCAGATCGTGATGTTGCGTCAAACGAAGTCGAGCATCATTTTCACGCAGCAGCTCGGCCGTGGTTTGCGCAAGGCAAGCGGCAAGGATTGCGTGGTCGTCATTGATTTCATCGGCAATTACGCGAATAATTATCTGATTCCGATCGCACTGTACGGCCATACCGGCGACCGCGACGTAGCCCGTAAGAATCTGCAACGCGAAACCATCGGCGTCTCGTCCATCAGCTTCGACAAAATCGCCCGCGAGCGCGTGCTTGCCTCGCTTGACACCGCCGATTTGTCGAATATGAAACTGCTGAGCCAGCAGTACCAGCAGATGCGGTACGAATTGGGACGTATCCCGATGCTGATGGATTTCGCGCGCCGTGACGCGTCGCTCGTGTTCACGATGGCGTCGAAGAACGACGATTATCTGTCGTTCGTACGTTCCCGCGAGAAGAGTCTGTCGCGCGGCAAGAATGCGACCATTTCGTATCTTGAACAGCTTGAATCGACTTCGGATGCGCAGAATGGTGTGCTGAAAATGTTGACCGCCACGCAATTGCGCGGCTTGCGTCCGCACGAATTGTTGGTTTTGGCGGCATTGTGCGGTATGGATTGGCAGCGGATCGATCCGGATTGTTCCGAGGATGCGCTGACTGCGCTTCGTGAGGTCGCTTCACAGCATGCGATCACGATCGTCGATTTGCAGACGTTGTTGACTGCGCTGTTCCCCGATGCGGACAGTAACGAGTTGCAATGCCGTTCCGCGTTCGCCACGTTGGATTATTCCTATTTCATCGCCGCGAACAGCAAACGTTTCGGGCAGACTCCTTTGGTGCGCCTCTGCGATGATGGGGCTTATCGGTTGACCGACGAGTTCCGGTCGATGCTTGAACAGACCACTTTCCGCACGTTCTTCACGGATACCGTCGAAGCCGGTCTGTTCAACGCGTTGGCGTTGGCAGAATCGTCCCGCAAGCATCATATCCGCCAGAATCATGGGTTCCTGTATGGAGAAAAGTACAGTGTGTTCGATGTGATGCGACTGTGTGGTTGGCCTGCGGAACAGGTGCCGCAGAATGTCGGCGGATACAAATTGGACACCGAAACCGGCTCGCTCCCGATTTTCATTAAATATGAGGCGAGCCAGTATGGCGACCGGTTCCTTAATCCCGGCGAGATCGAATGGTTCAGCAAGAACAATCGTTCGCTTAAATCAAACGAATTCCGGTGGCTGTTGGACGGAACGGAACGTACTCCGGAATGGCAGAATCGCCATTTTGTGCCGATTTTCATCCGTCGCAAAGCCGAGGAGCAGGAGAAATCCTATTACTTCGTCGGTAACGCGGTCGCATTGGACGACGTACGCGCGTCGGTGAACCCCGGCGAGGATGGCAGCGAGTCAAAGGTAGTCATTTCCACACTCAAGCTCGACAAACCGGTCGATCCGGAACTCTACCGCCACCTCACCGGCAAGTCCGCGCTGTAATCCGCGGTCGTTTTGTAATTCCTTTTGCCTATCTCGAGTCGGATACGCCAAGCACAAGTGAATCATCCATCATCGGCGTCCATCATCGGCGTCCAAAACACGACCTATCAAAATCAGACGCATTCACACAGACCATAATCAACTACACATGTTCATATGAACACTAGAGCAACACGAATTTCCAAAATAAAAAGAACACGCTCAATGTTATATTTTTCCATTTCTTTTACCCCATGGCAGATTGCCTATATTGCAACGAATTAACGCACACAGCCACAAATATAGCTTATCTTCAGCGATTTCAACGCCCATTAATCGTGATATCGTTATTCATGGACAGAAAAAACTATCCACCACACATGTTCGCTTTTCATCTAAAGAGAACACGAAAACAAACATTACTCATGTTCACAGATACAAGGTAAAAGGACAAAAGCCATGGCCGATAAGAACCCCATCATCACCGTAGACCTCAACATGTTCAGCCAAGACGCCGAGGCGAAGACCACCGAAGCCAACAAAGTCGCCAAGAGCCTCGGCATCAGCGACGAGGCACTCGCCAAAGTCGAAGACTTCAAACAAGCGCTTACCGAGCATAACGCTTGGGATCTGCCGTTCATGGGCTACGTGAACGAGGACGGCTACGGCTACGCCTACGTACCGGACGCGGCCATCACCATGAATCCCTATTGGGACGCGCATAAGGAATTCATGAATCTGCCCGAAGACGTGCAGACCGCCTTCGCCATCCGCATGCTATTCACGCATCGTCCGGTCGATCGCTACGGCGCGGATATGTTCCTGCACTACCACCGTGGCTTCCAAGTGAACTTCATCGGCTCCGGCGCCAACAAGTACTGATCGGGATCGCCCGAATAGTTCTCGTGCACAAAACCATTCCGAAACAGACAGCCCAAACGACAAGGTGGTTTGCACATATATCGAACCTATGCGCAAACCACCTTCATCGACTCATTTCGCGCCGCTACAGCTTACTGACCGTCCGCATAGGCACCCGCATCAAAACCGTCGACATCCAGACCATCTGAACCAGGACCAAATTCCCGTCCACCCGGTCCTCCGAGGAACTCACGAGCGGACATGCCATTTTCCTTCCGGGACGCATCCACAGCCTCCTGCAGCACCTGACGCACCTCGAAACCGTTAATCACGTTCTTCAGTGCCACCACGCCGTTGCCAGACGACTGGTCACGCGTATCCAGCACAAGCGTGCTCATACCGAAGATACGCTGCAGGAACGTACGCTCCACACTGATGTCAACGATACGAAACAGCTTGATCAGGTTGAATCTCTCATTCAAGATACCGGTTTTGACGCTCAATTCCCGATCGGTAAGCGTGTATACGGTGAATGTGAATGGCGTACGGCACCAATTACGCTTACGCTGCCGCCACAGGACATTGCCACTTGCAACCTTCATAGGTAATTCTCTTTCTTACCTGACCATAACGGGCCTTTATGGCCCCGTCTAAGTCCACGGAATACGCCGCGACTACGTGACGTATGCAACAACAATCGTAATTCTACCGGCCAGGACACCCAACTTATCTCGAATCACGGAGACAGCGGCAACGGCATGAATCGCAATCACGACCAAGAGCTCATAATAAGCGCGCAGAAGTGTTTCACAGAATGTTTCATGCATCGAAACTGGAACTTTCGGCACAAGCGCCATATCATGCTATAGGCTTGGGCGTCAGTAGCGAACTGATAAGACATATTCAACCAGCAACACCGCCTCACCTAGATGCGCAATGGAAAGGCATGCAATGGATTCTGGACAGGGCAGCTTCAATCGCAGGCAGGATGCCGACGATCTCACCGATTACGTCAACAACGGATGGCTCAGTTCCAACGAATTCGACGGACCGACCTTCCTGTGGAACCACATGATACGCGAAGCCAGTCGAGAAGGCTCCGACCAACGTAACGATGTGCCGGTCGCCAATCTTTCCGACGCGGACACGGTCATCAATATGCCTATGCAATGGTATTTCGACGCTCTCGCATCCATGGTGCCTACCGCGGAACGTACCGATACGGGCGTGGAGATTCCACGCATCGATATGCCGACGTTTTCGATCGATTCGCAGGCGCTGTCCGGCGTGGACGCGGTGGTCGGCAACGCGGTGATCAGCACGCGATGGCTTGACGCGGTCGGCAATCTCGCCAAAGCTGTGGAGATGACCGCAAGGTTCGTCGGCAATGTGGCCGACCGTGACAACGAGGGTTTCGACTACCTGAAAGATCTGATTCAGACCGTACGCGTGTACATGGATGCCGTGGCCTGCAACGCCGATCCGATGACGGGCGAGCAGGCGTTGCGCATGATCACGCAGGTGGCGTGCAATGAGGATTTCCGGCTCAACGCCATGCAGATGGTGGAGCTGCTGTCTTGCGGACTGTCGTTCGCGCAATGGGATGATACGCGCATGTTCGCCTATGACGCGTTGAACAAGGGCATTGCCGCGATGCGTGATTTCGCAGCGAAGTCCGGTAATGGCGATGCAAGCAGCACGACTGGCGACACTATGAACAGCGTCGGCAGTATCGACAGTGATGTTACGGGCGATACGGGTGCACGCGACGCCACCGCAACGCAATCGCATGACCTTCGTGATACGTCCTCTGACGCGGACAGTGCGCATAGCACGAATAGTACAGACGCTGCGGACGGCGCGGATACCGCGAACTCGATCACGCATTCCACGGGCGCTGCCGGCGATTCCACTACCGGCGGTTCGCCCACCCTCTCCCCCGAGGAACTGAACGATCTCGCCATGCTTGACCCATCATTCCTGTCCAAACAGCAGCTTGCGCAGACCGCGCAAAACCAGTTCGACCATGCCGTGCAGTTCCTGCGGCACGATCTGATGCGGATCAGTGGCGATGCCGAGGAGGCCGATCGTTTCCTGCGCGACAACCATACGTCCGAGCCGCTTGCCGACGCGTACGCGGCGCGGCTGATCGCTGCCGAACGGTGGCAGGATCTGCTGAATTTCGTCGATCTGGTGGAGCGTGACGCACCGAACCAGTGCACGGTCATGTTCCCCGAGGAAGTGGTGCCGTACGAATGGGAGTCGATTCGTGAGGCCGCTTTGGAGGCGTTGGGCCGCGGCGGAGAACTGGTCGCGATGTATCAGGAGCGGTTGGATGACACGTACGATCCCAACACCGAGCTCAATCGTATGAAGCTTCAGGCGTGGACTCAAGCCAAGGAATAGGCGGCGCACGGCTCAGCACATCCGCCGCCAGTTCCTCATCTATCGCAGACTTCCACTCTCATTCCCATCAGTATTTCCACCATCGCTTCCACAACTGACGCGCAACGTGGCCAATTGGAACGGATGCAGGCTCAGCATCGCTCCTTGCGCCGTTCTTGCCACGGACGGATCACCGTCGGCAAAAGCCGCGGGCAATTCGGCATCCAGCCGCGCATCCTCCATAATGGAACACTCGCGTACCGTGGCCTTCCCCAAAGCGGCGTTGACGGCAAGTCTCGCATGGGCTTCGCCGCCGACCGCCTCATAGACGCGCAGTATCAGATCACCGGAACCGTCATCGGCAAGCTTGACCCAGTCAAGCACCATGACGCCATCCACCGGGTTGAGCTGCGCCAGCGGATCGAACGCCGGCACGGCAGGCAGCACGGCCGCGTTGAGACGGTTCGCCTCGTCAAGCACAGCCGGCATACTGGCATCCGCCACAACGTTCCACGCGAACTCATGCACGCCCTTGTCAGTGTTCGGATCGGGGTATAGCGGGGACGACAGCAACGAAAGTCGAATCATCGTGCCACGCACCGGCCCGGAAGCCGTGTTCCGGTGAATCGGCGAAACGTCGGAACCGTAGGTGCTGGCGTTGACGACCGCAGCCGCATAGCCGGCATCGGCGACGCGTACGAACCGGTGCGTGCAGCTTTCGTATTTCGCCTCGTCGGAACGTGTGTTCTTCTGAATGGGCCGTTCCACCATGCCGTACTGGCATTCGTACTGCGCCCGGTCGGCCTGGATAGCCATGGGAATGTCGACTTTGAGGAATCGTTCGGATGCCCGCCAATCCACTTTGGTCCGGAATTCAAGGCTTTTCGACTTTGGCCGCAATGTAATGCAGGCATCGATGGACACCCCGTCGGCGGTGCTGGACACGTGCACGGTGGCTCCGCCGCGTTTTGTCTCCGTCACTCGTTCCACATGCGAGTCATCGATGCCTTCGGCGCTGAGGAAGGCATCGCGCTGGATGTCCCATGCGTCCCACTCGTATGGCTCGTCGCGGAGAAGCTCGTAATGCCCGATTCCACTGCCGTCGGGCACCAGTTCGTGTCCATTATCAAGGTCGATCAGTGAACGGACCGTACCGTCTGGTGCGATGATGGCACGTAGCAAACCGTTGTCAAGTATGATTCGACCGTCGTCGCATGTCGTTGCGATGGTGGATTCATCGGCGACCGCGTCGGTGCCGTTCGCGTCATCATCCTGCGTTCCCACTGCCGCGGTGCGAGCAATCCACAAATCGCCATTCTTTGCCGTATATGGGACGATGGCCGCGTTCGATCGCATGTCGGCATCATCCCGCGCCGATGCGATGGAAGCACCCGCTTCAGCGGCGATATCACGCAGTCTTGCGATGTCGCGCACATAGTCCGCACGCGCCTGCCGATGCACCCATGCGATCGCCGATCCGGGAAGAATGTCGTGGAATTGGTTCAGCAGGAGCGTTTTCCAGATACCGTCAAGTTCCTCACGTGGATATCGGTATTCTGGGTTGAACACGCTGGCTGCGGCGCACAGATATTCCGTTGTTCTCAGCAGGTTTTCTTCCCGCCTGCATCCGCGTTTCATTTCCTGTTGCGATGTCAGTGTGGCGCGATGCAGTTCCAGATACAGTTCACCCTTGAAAACCGGGGTTTCGTCCGGAGCCTCATCGACGATATCGTGTCGGACGCGGTCGAACAGTTCGTCCGGAGTGCCGAAATCGATGCTCGGAGCGCCGGCAAGATCATGGTCCCTGCGGATACGTGCGACCATTTCGCGGGTGGGACCGCCGCCGCCATCGCTGTATCCGTACAGCAGTATGGCGTTGCGCGACAGGTCCTTGTCAAGGAAGTTGCGCTGGGAATACTGCAGTTCCTGCATGCTTACGGTCGAGCCGTACGTGTCCGACGGCGGGAAGTGCGTAAGGATTCGCGATCCGTCGATGCCTTCCCATTCGAAGGAATGGTGGGGGAATTTCGTGGTGTCGTTCCATGAGATCTTCTGTGTGAGGAACCATTCGAAACCGGCACGACGTGCGATTTGCGGCCATGCCCCGCAATAACCGAAACTGTCGGGAAGCCACAGTCCTTTTGGTTCCACGCCAAGATGCTCACGGAAGTAACGCATGCCGAACGTGATCTGGCGGATCAGCGACTCACCTGTGGGCAGCATGTTATCGGATTCGACCCACATTCCGCCGACGGGAATGAATCGTCCTTCCTTGATGCGCTGCAGCATGCGCGCGAACAGGTCTGGATGTTCCTGTTCCAGCCACGCATACTGTTGGGCGGAACTCATCGCGTACGTGAAATCCGGATCCTCGTCCATCAGGGCAAGCACGTTGGACACCGTGCGGGCCACTTTACGGTGGGTTTCGCGCACGGGCCACAGCCATGCGGAATCGATATGCGCATGGCCGACCGCGACATGATGGATGACGCTGGAATATGCGGGTTCGGATAGTACCCCGGCAAGCTTTTCCTTGGCTGGCTCCAGAGTTCCGGCGATATCACGCTCGTCATATGTGTTGAGTGATCGTTGCAGAGCTTTGGCCAGCTGCCAATATCGAGGATCATCATCCTTGAGTTCCCTCATCAGCGAGGTGACGGTTTCCAAGTCCATCAGATAGTCGAACACGTTTTGGTTGAAAGCGCACACGTCCATTGTGGTGAGCACATAGTCGGATGGACGACCGTCGGCACGCTCCCCCAGATTCATCGGCGCGAATGGCAGGTCAGCTTCGACCAGTGGATTCGATGCGGCCTCGACATATACCGTGAAACGACCGGCATCGTCAAGCTCCACATTCGCCACGCCATTGGCATCGATAAGCGGAATCCAGCAATTGTCTGGATTCACCGCTTTGATGACGCTGCCGTCAGGGCGATAGCATAATCCTTCCGCTTGGAAGCCCGGGCCACGATGTCGTTTCCATCCCAGATCTACAACCAGTTCGACGGCTCTGCCTTTGACCGACTCACGGTCGATACGTCCACGAACCTCGAACCATGTGGTACCCCATATCGTGCCCCAGGCACCAGGAACCATGAAGTCGAGAAAATCCACTTTGTTTTCCCTGACACGGGCAAGAAAGTCGGCGCTCTGTTCGGGTTCGCCTTCATTGGCGAAAGCGCGTAACTGACAATGCGATAATGTTTCGTGCACATATGGCACAAGTCGTTGCCGCATCACTCGATCGGCACGTCTGAGTTGCTGATCTGGAAGAAGAAACATAGCTATCCCCTTGGCACATGATTCCTATGGTGTATCCATGGTGCCACAACACAATCTCAAATCAAAAAACATCAAAGAGAAAAGTGGTTCTCAAAGCGGACATCCGGTAGAGACTCCGGATAAGGACCTTCGACGAGCCCGAAAGGCGTTGCCGGGAGGCCTGGGAGGTGATGAAAAAACGGGGGTTCCCGGAGCGAAAGCTCGACGGGAACCCCGAAAAGAGAGCATAAAAAAAGGGCCTCCCGGGAGCCAAAGGCTCGACCGGGAGGCCCAACATGTGAAGCGGCGGCGTGCTACTCTCCCACACCCTCTCGAGTGCAGTACCATCGCC
>ERZ841116.320-NODE-320-length-39794-cov-15.467500_pt1 | contig 39794 bp, 38 predicted proteins | sample MGYA00519875_ERZ841116 | MGnify/ENA primary metagenome ERZ841116 (study PRJEB31850, sample SAMEA3708889) | human gut metagenome | biome: human gut; feature: human-associated habitat; material: faeces | place: China | collected 2014 ... | reverse complement strand
GGCATGGGGATGACGGAGCAGCAGGCATCCGGCTGGATTGCCCAGCAGATCACCAGCCAGGGACTGATTATCTCGGCCAACGAGATTTTCTGGATTTCGGCAGGGATCTTCATCGTCCTGCTGGGGCTGGTGTGGTTTGCCAGACCACCGTTTGGTGCCGGTGGCGGGGGCGGTGGCGCGCACTAGTCCTCTGCGGCGGTTGCCGGGTGGCGGCTACGCCTTACCCGGCCTACGATAACCGGGCCGCCATCCGTAGGCCCGGTTGTCCAAAACGCGATAGCAATTGTCATTTCCGATAAAGCAGCGCGCCTGAAATCTCGTCACGATAGTGAAAAGACAACAGGAGCGCACCATGCTGAACACACCCGCAGACAAATACACGCCTTACCCTACTCTCTCTCTGCCCGATCGCCGCTGGCCGGAGCAGCGCATCACCCGCGCGCCGCGCTGGCTCTCAACCGACTTACGCGACGGCAACCAGGCGCTGGCCGAGCCGATGGACAGCGTCCGCAAGCTCCAGTTTTGGGATCTTCTGCTGAGCTGCGGCTTTAAGGAGATTGAGGTCGCCTTTCCTTCCGCCTCACAGACGGACTTCAACTTTGTTCGCCAGCTGATTGAAGAGAACCGCATCCCGGATGATGTCACCATTCAGGTGCTCACGCAGGCGCGGGAAGATCTGATCGTCCGCACCTTTGAGTCCCTGTGCGGCGCAAAGCAGGCCACGGTACATCTTTATAACGCTACCGCCCCGCTGTTCCGTCGTCTGGTGTTTGGCATGGAGAAGGCGCAAATCGTCGAGCTGGCTACGCGCTCCACCCGCCTTATTCGTCAGCTGTGTGAAGAGAACCCGGATACCCACTGGCAGTATGAATATTCACCGGAAACCTTCTGCTTTACCGAGCCGGAGTTTGCGCTGGAAATTTGTGAGGCCGTGGCAGAGATCTGGCAGCCGTGCGATGCGCGTCCGATGATCATCAACTTACCGGCCACCGTTGAAGTCAGTACGCCAAACGTCTATGCCGATCAGATTGAATATTTCTGCCGTCACTTCAGCCGCCGCGCCGACGTCTGCATCAGCGTGCATCCGCATAACGACCGCGGCACAGGCGTCGCCAGCGCGGAGCTGGCCGTCATGGCCGGGGCTGACCGCGTCGAGGGCTGTCTGTTTGGTAACGGCGAGCGGACGGGCAACGTCTGCCTGGTGACGCTGGCGATGAACCTCTACAGCCAGGGCGTTAGCCCCGACCTGGACTTTAGCGATATGAACCGGGTGGTGGAAGTGGTGGAAACCTGCAACCAGCTGCCGGTACACCCGCGCCATCCGTGGGCAGGACGGCTGGCCTATACCGCCTTCTCCGGTTCGCACCAGGACGCGATCAAAAAAGGCTTTGATGCCCGCAAGCCTGGCGAGCGCTGGGAGATGCCCTACCTGCCTGTTGACCCTCAGGATATCGGCTGCACCTATGAAGCGGTGATCCGCGTGAACAGCCAGTCAGGGAAAAGCGGTAGCGCGTGGCTTATCGAGCAAAATCATGGGCTGAAACTGCCCCGCGCCCTGCAGCAGGATTTCAGCCAGCACGTGCAGCAGGAAACCGACCGCCACGGAAAAGAGATGACGCAAAATGCACTGTGGCAGCTGTTCCGCACCCGCTACGGTCTGGTGGAAACACCGCAGTTTGCGCTGCAATCGTACCGCAGCGACAGTCAGCAGGATGGCCAGTTGCGTTTAACGGCAAGCGTCGCAACGCAGGGGGGAACGCGTCAGCTTGAGGGACACGGGAATGGCTTGCTGTCCGCTGCCGCTCATGGCCTGAGCCGCTGGATCAACGCGCCGTTTGTAATTAAGGATTATCACGAACACACGCTGGGTGAACGCAGCGACAGCCGCTCGGTGGCATACATTCGCTGTCTGTTCCAGGACGGTACCAGCCGCTGGGGCGTAGGCATTGATAGCGACGTTGCACGCGCATCGCTTCAGGCGCTCTTTAATGCGGTCAGTCGTTCTTAAAATAATCGCTGGGTGAGATACCCATCACCCGGCGGAACATGGCCGTAAAGGCGCTGTGGCTGCCGTAACCCAGATCCAGCGCCACACCTAATACCGGCTGGCCCTGCGCCAGCCGCACTAAGGCTTCCAGCAGCCGCGCCCTTCTCACCCACTCGCTGTAGCGTAATCCCGTCTGCTGCTGAAAATGACGGTTCAGCGTGCGCTCGCTCATGCCAAGCGCGCTCGCGCTCTGTTGACTGTTCCAGCTCTCTCCTGGCGACTGACGGATCTGTCGGCACAGCTGGCGTAACGGTTTACTTTCCGGCTCCGGCAGATGAAACGGCAGCACCGGCATGATGCGAAGCTCATCCAGAATGAGTTCATACACGCGCTCGTCACGGCTTCCCGGTGAGTACGATTCAGGCAGTGAGAGGGCGGAGAGGATCAGCTCGCGCAACAGGGGCGAGATCTGCACGATCTGGCACGTGGCCGGGAGATCGGCTCGCGCCAGTGGATCAATAAACAGCGTTCGCGCCGCTACGCTACCGGTGATGCGCAGGGCGTGTTGTGTCCCCGCAGGAAGCCAGACGCCGCGACCGGGGGGCACCACCCAACAGCCAGATGCCGTTTCGACCCGCACGACGCCCGTCAGGCTGTGCAGCAGCTGCGCGCAATCGTGCTGGTGCCATGGCTCACTGTCGCCATGAACGTAATCATGGGCAAACGGAACAAGGGGACGATGGGTAAAGGAGAACGTTGAGGTTGTGGTCATGGGCTAAACAACCCTCACCCTACCCTCTCCCGGAGGGAGAGGGAAAAGGTGCACTAGATGTGCAGTTCCTGCAGTTTTTCTTTCGGCAGGGCCAGCTCTTCGTTGCTGTTCACGCGAACATCACGCTCGATGATGTGACGAGCGATGTCCTGCGCTTCTTCCAGAGAGTGCATCTGGTAAGTCCCGCACTGGTAAACGTTCAGCTCTGGGATCTGGTTCTGCTCTTTCACCTTCAGCACGTCTTCCATGGCTGCTTTCCACGCGTCTGCAACGCGTTTCTCTTCCGGCTGACCGATCAGGCTCATGTAGAAACCGGTACGGCAGCCCATCGGAGAGATATCGATAATCTCAACGCCGTTACCGTTCAGGTGGTCGCGCATAAATCCGGCGAACAGGTGCTCCAGCGTGTGAATGCCTTTCTCTGGCATCACTTCTTTGTTCGGCACGCAGAAGCGCAGATCGAAGACGGTGATCGTGTCGCCGTGCGGGGTGTGCATGGTCTTTGCCACGCGGACTGCAGGTGCTTCCATACGGGTATGGTCGACAGTAAAGCTATCTAATAACGGCATACGTCACCTCCGATAGTGATTTTTTTTAAAATAAACTGAACTCTTCTACACAATGCGCGTCTGAGTATATGAAAGACGCGCATTTGTTATCATCATCCCTGAATTCAGAGATGTATATTTTGGCCACAGCGATGTGGCCTTTTTCTTTTGGTTCAAGCCTGTTTCGCCAGAAACGCTTCAAACGACTCCGTATCCGCCGCTTCAACTTCTTTCTGACGCACCACGGACGCATCGCGTTCTGCTTCAAAATCCGCTTCGCGCAGGATCTGTAATGGCTCCTGCATCAGCATCTCACGGTACTCCGCGGAGAGTGCACGCCCGGTACCACCAATGCCCTGATCAATCATAGAACGCAGAATGCGTGCTGAGAATGTTAGTTCCGGGTTATCGAAGCACTCTACCAACTGGTCGCAGATCTGTTGGTAGGCGTCGCCGCCGTCAATGCTGTCCAGAGTCCGGGCAACACGCTTCAGGTCACGGAACAGATCTTTACCCACTTTGGTCAGCGGGAACTGTGCCGTTTCGCAGCCAATACCCAGCGTCAGACCAGGCTTACGCCCTTCCAGAATCACGCGATTCCAGTTTGTACGGGTGCAAAGCAGTTCGTCTGCACTCATTTCCGGTGCATCCGCCAGCGCACACCAGACCATAAACAGATCCAGGAAGCGAACCTGCTGCTCATCAACGCCAATCGGTGAGAACGGGTTGATATCCAGCGAACGTACTTCAATGTATTCAATGCCGCCGCGCTGTAGCGCATCCGACGGGGTTTCACCGCTGCGCGTCACGCGCTTAGGACGAATCGGCGCATACAGTTCGTTTTCAATCTGCAACACGTTGCTGTTGATTTGCAGGCGTTTGCCGTCTTTTTCGAGGCCGATTTTCGCGTACTCTTCCGACGGGGTTTTGATCGCCCGCTTCAATCCTGCCACATATTCGTGCAATTCGTTAAACGTAATACCGAGATTGCTTTGCGATTTATTGGTATAGCCCAAATCGCTCATGCGCAGAGACGTCGCGTACGGGAGATAGTACATGCCGCACTCGGTCTTTTCGAACGGCAGCGTGGTGGGTTTCCCCTGCAGGAACGAAGAGCAAATGGCAGGTGACGCGCCAAAGAGATACGGGATCACCCAGCCGAAACGGTAATAGTTGCGGATCAGACGGAAATACCCGGCTGAGATCGCTTCTTTGTCCGTTTCTCCCCCTTTCGCCTGCCAGAACGCCATCGGCAGCGAGAAATTGTAGTGCACGCCAGAGATGGTCTGCATCAATGCGCCGTAGCGATTTTTCAGACCTTCGCGATAGAGCGTTTTCAGCCGACCGATATTTGACGTGCCGTACTGCGCCAGCTCAATCTCCTGGCCCTGTTCGATATAGCACGGCATGCTGAGCGGCCACATACGCTCGTCACCAAGATTGCGCGCCGTATAGCGATGAATATCGCGCAAGATTGTCAGCATGTGATCAATATCGCCGTCCACCGGCGTGATGAACTCCAGCAGCGCTTCAGCGAAATCGGTTGTGATCCATTTATGTGTCAGCGCCGAACCTAACGCCTTCGGGTGACCCGTCGTCGCTAAGCTACCGTCCGCGTTAACGCGCAGCGTTTCACGCTCAAGACCACGCTGAATACCCTTCAGAGCCTGAGGGTGGTTTTCCAGCCAGGCCAGCGCCTGAGATACGTCCGGGATCAAATTGACCTCCCGCCTGTCAAAGTAATGTTACTCAGCATAATTGTAATGGTTGACGATTGAAGGTCGCGTATTCATTCCACCAATTAGTGCCACCACGTCATACCCTGTAGTGTTGCCCACGCCACGAGAACATAGCGCAACGCCTTGCCAAGGCACAAAAAAAAGAGCACCGGTCCCCAGGAGATGCGCATCCATCCCGCCAGCAGACACAGTAAATCGCCTATTACAGGCATCCAGCTTAATAACAGCGTGGCAGCGCCATAGCGTTTTAGCCAGCCAACTGCCTTTTCCTGCCAGCGCGACGTTTTGCGCAGCGGAAAGAAACGCCCAAGAATAACGTTAGTCAGCCCTCCAAGGCTATTACCCATTGTTGCTATTAATACAAGTAGCCAGGGCTGACTGACGCCGGACAACAACATCGCCACCAGCACCACTTCCGAATTTCCCGGTAACAGCGTGGCGCTTAAAAAACTGCTGGCGAATAATGAGGCAAGTGACAATGCGTCACTCACAGTAAGCGCACATCCACCGCATCCATTCCGGCATCACGTGCGGCCTGGATACCAAAATCGGCATCCTCAAACACGACGCATTTTGCCGCCGGTACGCCCATTAATTCTGCGCAGAGCAGGAAGGTGTCCGGTGCTGGCTTGTGACGCTTAACATGATCGGCAGCGACGACAGCTGAAAAATAGTGGCGCAGGCCAAGATGGTTGAGCAAGGCTTCTGCAATCGCGCTCTCGCTGCCCGTGCCGACAGACATAGGGCGACGTCCGTGCCACGCTTTAACCACGTCGATAAGGGGTAAAGGTTGTACGGTGTCTAACAGTATGGCTTTAACCGCATCGGTTTTTTCGCGCGCGAGCAGGTAGGGGTCGAGATCGGCCTGATTCAGTTCAATCACGGCCTGCGCAATACGCCAGGTTGGGGATCCGTTGAGGGCTATCATCGCCTGCAGGTCGAAACGCATACCGTAGCGGCCCAGGACCTCGGTCCAGGCTTGACGATGCGTGGGTTCGGTATCCAGCAGGGTGCCACCCATATCGAAGATCAAACCGTCATACTGTGCGTACATCGTGCTCTCGCTAAACGATTAACAAAGCATTACTTTATCGTAAATGGTGGTTTTTGTCGCTGATTGCGAAGTGATAACAATGAGAGTGATTAAGAACTAAACATCGAAGGAGACGATAAGAAGAGATGGTGCATCCGGGAGGATTACTCGGCTACGCCTCGCCCTACGGGCCGTTGCTGAAGCAACGTTATCCTCCCTGGTGCTTGCGTTTAACTCGCAGACCTTGAAACAACAGTATGGCTGTTATCTCGGAGAATATGGTGCATCCGGGAGGATTCGAACCTCCGACCGCTCGGTTCGTAGCCGAGTACTCTATCCAGCTGAGCTACGGATGCAAAATGGCGGTGAGGCGGGGATTCGAACCCCGGATGCAGCTTTTGACCGCATACTCCCTTAGCAGGGGAGCGCCTTCAGCCTCTCGGCCACCTCACCACACAACGCCTCTTTCGAGTGCTTCGAGTAACTCGTTAAGAGCTTCTCGTCGCTGCGTGGCGCATATATTACTTTCTGGGACTTATAAGTCAAACAATTTTCCAAAAGCTTTTATCGTTTGCACAAATCACACGCAATTCGCATGTAAAACCCGCAAAGAGGGTGTTTTATAAGCGGATTTTGCATCGAACTTCTCAAAAAACGTTTGTAGAAAGGCTGGGGTTGGGGCGCGTTAAGAATAGTAGAGTGGTTAAAAAGAGAGCGGTTGAAATGAAACGGTAACGTTGAGCAGGAAAAATGACAGGAGGGTTGCGTCTCGCCCGACAGCGAGACGCGACAATATCAGTAACTGGACTGCTGGGATTTTTCAGCCTGGATACGCTGGTAGATCTCTTCACGGTGGACAGATACTTCTTTAGGAGCGTTAACACCAATACGTACCTGGTTACCCTTTACCCCTAAAACTGTCACGGTGACCTCATCCCCAATCATGAGGGTCTCACCAACTCGACGAGTCAGAATCAGCATTCTTTGCTCCTTGAAAGATTAAAAGAGTCGGGTCTCTTGTATCCCGGCATTATCCATCATATAACGCCAAAAAGTAAGCGATGACAAACACGTAAAGTGTAAGCAGTCACGGCATCACATTCTGTTAAACGTAAGTTTAGCCGATATACACAAACTCAACCTGACTTTATCGTTATCGATAGCACAGTGAACAAGACGCCATAACGTTGCCGCTATGGCGTCTGATTGTGCTTTGTAGTTATTACAGTTTCGCGCTCACCCAGCTTTCTACGCTGGCCAAAGCTTGCGGAAGTGCCGCCGCATCCGTACCACCGGCTTGCGCCATGTCCGGACGACCGCCTCCCTTGCCACCCACCTGCTGGGCGACCATACCAATCAGTTCCCCTGCTTTTACGCGGTCGGTCACATCCTTAGAGACGCCCGCAATCAGAGAAACCTTACCTTCTGCCACTGTCGCCAGCACGATAACGGTAGAACCAAGCTGGTTCTTGAGATCGTCGACCATAGTACGCAGCATCTTAGGCTCAACGCCCGCCAGATCGCTGACCAGCAGTTTGACGCCCTTAATGTCTACCGCTTTGCTGGAGAGGTTTGCACTCTCCTGCGCCGCAGCCTGTTCTTTCAGCTGCTGGAGCTCTTTTTCCAGCTGACGGGTTCGCTCCAGCGCAACACGCACTTTCTCGCCCAGATTCTGGCTATCGCCTTTCAGCAGCTGCGCGATGTCGTGCAGCTGATCGCTCTGCGCATGCAGGCTGGCAATTGCGCCTTCACCGGTTACCGCTTCAATACGACGCACGCCAGCCGCCGTACCCGACTCGGAAACGATGCGGAACAGGCCGATGTCACCGGTGCGCGATGCGTGAGTACCACCGCACAGTTCGGTCGAGAAGTCGCCCATGCTCAGTACGCGGACACGTTCGTCATATTTCTCACCAAACAGCGCCATCGCACCTTTTTTCTTCGCGTCCTCGAGGTCCATGATATGGGTCTCGATCGGCAGGTTACGACGGATCTGAGCGTTCACCAGATCCTCCACCGCACGGATTTCCGACGGTTTCATCGCTTCAAAGTGCGAGAAGTCGAAACGCAGCACTTTGTCATTAACCAGAGAACCTTTCTGTGCAACATGGGTGCCCAGCACGTCGCGCAGGGCAGCGTGCATCAGGTGGGTTGCAGAGTGGTTCAGACGAATACGCGCACGGCGTGCTTCATCAACATTCGCCTGCACGCCCTCGCCCACTTTCAGCGAACCGGAAACCAGTTTGCCCTGGTGACCAATCGCCTGACCGAATTTCTGGGTGTCGCTTACGCTGAAGCTGAAACCATTGCCTTTCAGTTCGCCCTTATCGCCAACCTGGCCGCCGGACTCAGCGTAGAACGGCGTTTTGTCCAGAATGACAACCGCATCCTGACCTGCACTGATGCTGTCTACGGCTTTACCGTCAACAAACAGGGCGGTCACTTTACCGGTCAGTTCCAGTGCGTCGTAGCCTTTGAATTCAGACGCGCTATCAACGCGGATCATCGCGTTGTAGTCTGCGCCGAAACCGCTGGATTCACGCGCACGACGACGCTGTTCTTCCATCGCGGCTTCGAAGCCCACTTCGTCAACTTTGATGTTACGCTCACGGCAAACGTCCGCCGTCAGGTCAACCGGGAAGCCGTAGGTGTCGTACAGGCGGAAAGCGGTTTCGCCATCCAGCGTGTCGCCCTTCAGTTTTGCCAGTTCTTCATCCAGCAGCGCCAGACCGCGCTCCAGCGTACGGGCAAACTGCTCTTCTTCGGTTTTCAGAACCTGCTCGACCTGCGCCTGCTGGCGTTTCAGCTCGTCACCGGCTGCACCCATCACGCCAATCAGTGGCCCAACGAGTTTGTAGAAGAAGGTGTCCTTCGCGCCCAGCATGTTGCCATGACGGATCGCACGACGAATGATACGACGCAGCACGTAGCCACGATTTTCATTCGACGGGATTACGCCGTCGGCAATCAGGAACGCACAGGAACGAATGTGGTCTGCAATCACGCGCAGCGATTTGTTGTTCAGATCGGTCGCACCGGTCACTTCCGCAACGGCTTTGATCAGGGTGCTGAACAGGTCAATTTCGTAGTTGGAGTTAACGTGTTGCAGAACGGCGGCAATACGCTCCAGGCCCATACCGGTATCAACGGACGGTTTCGGCAGCGGCTCCATGGTACCGTCTGCCTGACGGTTGAACTGCATGAAGACGATGTTCCAGATCTCAATATAGCGATCGCCGTCTTCTTCCGGGCTGCCAGGAGGTCCACCCCAGATGTGGTCGCCGTGATCGTAGAAGATCTCGGTGCACGGACCGCAAGGACCGGTATCACCCATCTGCCAGAAGTTGTCAGACGCGTATGGCGCGCCTTTGTTATCACCGATGCGAATAATGCGCTCGCGCGGGATACCGACCTCTTTTTCCCAGATTTCGTAGGCTTCGTCATCGGTTTCATAGACGGTAACCCACAGACGCTCTTTCGGCAGGTTGAACCAGTTTTCACCGGTCAGCAGTTCCCACGCATATTGAATGGCATCGTGTTTGAAATAGTCGCCGAAGCTGAAGTTACCCAGCATTTCGAAGAACGTGTGGTGACGCGCGGTGTAACCGACGTTTTCCAGGTCGTTGTGTTTACCGCCCGCACGCACGCAACGCTGTGAGGTTGTGGCGCGGGAATAATTACGCTTGTCGAGACCAAGGAACACATCCTTGAACTGGTTCATCCCGGCGTTGGTAAACAGTAAAGTCGGGTCGTTGTTCGGTACCAGGGAGCTGCTGGCAACAACCTGGTGTCCCTTACTATGGAAAAAATCGAGAAACGCCTGACGGATCTCAGCGGTGCTCTTGCTCATAATTATCCTGAAATCAAGCTAACGAAATGTCGCAGCCAGCCTGTATCGATAAACCGTTGGACAGACCAGCTACTGGAAAAAGTGGGAATAAGATAAGTTTTCTTTGGTGGGAAGTAAAATCCCGCATGCGTTCAATCCACAAAATTGCGCCAGATATCCTGAATATCTTCCATCAGAAAGCCGCGGTAGAGCAAAAAGCGCTGGATTTTGACTTTATCAGAAAAATCACGCGGCAGCGGTTCGCCGTACTTTCGAATCGCCTGCTCTTTCGCCAGTTCACACCAGTCTGTGTCGCATTCACGCATCGCTTTTTCAATCGATTCCCGGGCTACCCCTTTCTGATTCAGTTCCTGGCGGATGCGTGCAGGACCGTAGCCTTTACGTCCGCGGCTGGCGAGAAAGCGGGCGGCAAAGCGTTCGTCATCGAGGTAATGATGTTCATAGCACCAGGCAACCACGCGGTCATAATCTTCGGCAGTGGCATCAATCTCTTCCGGCCCGTTTTTGCTCATGACAGGCGCTGACAGTTTTCGTCTTAGCTCCTGTTCGCTGTGGTCACGCACGGCAAGAATACGTACGGCACGGTCCAGCAAGCGCGAGTAGGCGGGTCGGCGTGTGGTCGGTTCACTCATATAAAACCTGCAGATTCAGAAATGCAAAAAGGGCCGCATCAGCAGCCCTTCATCTTTACACGAGAGACTTAAAAGTCTTCGTTGGTTTCTTCAGCATCCGCAGCATCCACCACGAAATCAGGTTTAGAGTCCTGGTTGCTCAGCAGAAGCTCACGCACCTTCTTCTCAATCTCTTTCGCCGCAGCCGGGTTCTCTTTCAGCCAGGAAATCGCATTCGCTTTACCCTGACCAATTTTGTCACCGTTATAGCTATACCAGGCGCCCGCTTTTTCAATCAGCTTCTCTTTCACGCCCAGGTCAACCAGCTCACCGAAGAAGTTAATCCCTTCGCCGTAGAGGATCTGGAATTCAGCCTGCTTGAACGGTGCGGCGATTTTGTTCTTCACAACCTTCACGCGCGTTTCGCTACCAACGACGTTTTCACCCTCTTTCACCGCGCCGATACGGCGGATATCCAGACGGACAGAGGCGTAGAATTTCAGTGCGTTACCACCGGTTGTGGTTTCCGGGTTACCGAACATCACACCAATTTTCATACGGATCTGGTTAATGAAGATCAGCAGCGTGTTGGACTGCTTCAGGTTACCTGCCAGCTTACGCATCGCCTGGCTCATCATACGTGCCGCGAGGCCCATGTGAGAGTCGCCGATTTCACCTTCGATTTCCGCTTTTGGCGTCAGTGCAGCAACGGAGTCGACCACGATAACGTCAACAGCACCAGAGCGCGCCAGCGCGTCACAAATTTCCAGCGCCTGCTCACCGGTGTCCGGCTGAGAACACAGCAGGTTGTCGATGTCCACGCCCAGTTTACGCGCATAAACAGGATCCAGCGCGTGCTCGGCATCGATAAACGCACAGGTTTTACCTTCGCGCTGTGCCGCAGCAATCACCTGCAGCGTCAGGGTGGTTTTACCGGAGGACTCTGGCCCGTAGATCTCTACGATACGGCCCATTGGCAGACCGCCCGCGCCCAGCGCGATGTCCAGAGAAAGCGAACCGGTGGAGATCGTTTCAACATCCATGGTACGGTCTTCACCCAGGCGCATGATGGAGCCTTTACCGAATTGCTTTTCGATCTGGCCCAGTGCTGCCGCCAACGCTTTCTGTTTGTTTTCGTCGATAGCCATTATTACTCCTGTCATGCCGGGAGAAGCGACTGTGCTTCACCGTGGATTTCTGTTCTGTTGGTGCAATTATACTGTATGGTCATACAGTATCAAGTGTTTTGTAGAAATTGTTGCCAGAGCGTTTTTAACGCATATTCCGTTGCCTGACGACGCACGCTTTCGCGGTCGCCGCTAAAGCACTCCCGGCGAGTGATCCCTTCACCTTTTGAGGTCGCAAAACCAAACCAGACGGTGCCTACGGGCTTCACGTCACTGCCGCCGTCCGGGCCCGCGATGCCGCTGATTGAAATCGCGTAATCTGCCCGCGCCTCTTTTAGCGCGCCAATGGCCATCTCGATCACCACCGGCTCGCTGACCGCGCCGTGCTGTTCCAGCGTAGATTCACGCACGCCAATCATCTGTGCTTTAGCTTCGTTACTGTAGGTCACAAACCCGCGTTCAAACCAGGCGGAACTGCCGGCAATATCGGTAATCGCTTTCGCCACCCAGCCGCCGGTGCAGGATTCCGCGGTGGTAAGGGTCGCCCCGCGTTGCTTAAGCGCCAGTCCGACTATCTCGCTAAGCTGCATCAATTCATGGTCAGTCATTCTCGCTCCAGGCTTCAGAAAAACGTGCAGCACAAGATAGCACTTTCTCGTCAAATATGGGGATGCGCTTCGGGTTTTACGAGGGGGCTTCAGAAAAAAGCCGATGCGGGCGCACCGGCTATGGGGAGGTTATTTCATACTGTCAGCGAGGGTGTTCACGTTGTGGCGAAATGCCTTAACGTAGGTATCAGCAACCCCACCTTTTGCCGACAGGGCTTCCGGGTAAAGTTCGCCTCCCGGCTGCGCGCCTGTCGCCGTCGCAATTTGCTTCACCAGACGCGGATCGAGCTGGTTTTCCATAAACCAGGTTTTCACGCCATCGGCTTTGATCTGATTGATAATCTCAGCGACCTGCGCTGCGCTGGCCTCGCTCTCTGAAGAGAGCCCTTGCGGTGCCATGAAGGTGACGCCATACGCGCGGCTAAAATAGCCGAATGCGTCATGGCTGGTCAGCACGTTACGTTTTTCCTGTGGGATCTGGCTAAAGCGGGTTTTGGCCCAGCCGTCCAGTTGCGTCAGTTGCGCGATATACGGCTGGCCTGAAGCCTCCAGTGCCGCTTTATCCTCTGGATCTGCTTTCACCAGCCCGTTCAGAATATTTTGTGCATACAGCGCACCGTTCGCCGCGCTATTCCAGGCATGCGGGTCGGTCACGGTCTTTCCATCTTCCTCGAGCGTGTGCGTTTTTACCCCGGTTGAGGCCACAACCAACTGCCCTTTGAAACCGGAGGCTTTCACAAGACGGTCGAGCCACCCTTCCAGCCCCAGGCCGTTGACCACCACCACGTCAGCCTTGCTCAGCGCCGCGCTGTCTTTAGGTGACGGTTCGAAGGTATGCGGATCGCCGTCCGGCCCGACCAGCGTCGTCACGTTCACATGGTCCCCGCCCACTTCCTGCGTAATATCTCCCAGTATCGAAAAGCTGGTCACCACATTCAGCGTTTTCGCCATCACGCCGTTCGACAGCATACCCAGCGCAAGCGCCATCACTAATCCTGTAAGTTTCATCGTTTCCCCTTGCCTTTAAAAAGCGCGCGCAGACTGCCAGCCAGCCTGCTTCGCGTGCCAAATAAAACAGAAATAAAGAACAACGCGCTGGCGGTCAGCACAATGGACGGTCCGGCGGGCAGACTGATTGCCCAGGACAAACTTAAGCCCAGCCACGCGCAGAAAATTCCGCTGATGCCGGCCATCAAAAGCAAACCTGGCAATGTGCGCACCCAGCAGCGTGCCGCCACCGCCGGGAGCATCATCAGCCCGACGGCCATCAGCGTGCCGAGCACCTGAAAACCGGCCACCAGGTTAAGCACCAGCAGCGCCAGAAACAGTCCGTGGAGCAGGCCGGGCAACCCGCGGGCATTGACCTGCAACCAGGCGGTATCAAAGGCTTCGGTCACCAGCCCACGATAGAAAATCGCCAGCGTTATCAGGGTGAACATGCAAACGCCCGTGACAAACAGCGCCGCATCGTTGTCCACCGCAAGAATGGAACCAAACAGCAGATGCAGCAGATCGACATTCGACCCGCGCAGCGACACCAGCGTGACGCCCAGTGCCAGTGAGCCAAGGTAAAATCCGGCAAAGCTGGCATCCTCTTTAAGCGGCGTGCGTCGGCTGACCAGGCCGGCCACCAGCGCCACGGTAATGCCGGCAATAAAACCACCGATACTCATCGCCAGCAGCGACATACCGCTGAGCAAATACCCTACGGCGACACCGGGTAAAATGGCGTGAGAAAGGGCATCACCCATCAGGCTCATCCGGCGCAGTTGGAGGAATACGCCGAGTGCGGTGGTACTGACAGAAAGGGCCAGGCAGACCACCAGCGCACGACGCATAAAGCCGTACTCAATAAACGGCTGGAAAAAGAGATGCCAAATCATGCCACCCTCACCCGCTCGGTTTTCCAGTGGGGAATGTCAGCATCCAGCATTAATGTTTGCGGGAAGTGGCGTGCCACACGCTCGCTGTCATGCAATACCGCAAGCAGAGTCTGGCCCTGCATATACATCTCCAGCATCAGATCCATCAGCACGTTGCAGGTCGCTTCGTCGACGCCGGTGAAAGGCTCATCGAGCATCACAAGCGGTGCCTGTTGCACTAAAACGCGGGCAAATAACATGCGCTGAAACTGGCCACCGGAGAGTTCATCAATGGTGGAAAGCGCCATCGACGCCAGCCCGACCCGCTCCAGCGCGCTGGCAATGCGTAACCGCGTTTCCCGACGAAACCCGGATAAGAGCGATATGCCCGGCCAGCAGCCCATACTCACCACGTCCTGAACGGTAAGCGGAAATTGCGCCTCGAGTGCGTGGCGCTGTGCCAGCCAGCCAATCACCGGGCGCTTACCCTGCCAGCGAAAGCTGCCGCCCACGGGAGGAATAAACCCGGCAAGCGTTTTCAGCAGCGTGGATTTTCCGCAGCCATTGGCGCCGACGATAGCCGTCATACTGCCGCGCTCAATCGTGCCTGAGAGGGGCCGCGTTACAGGCTGGCGGTCATAACCCGCGACCAGTTCGTTCATCAGGATCATGGCAGCGCCACCGCCCAGCGCACGGCCAGCCCGATAAAAACAATAAGCACCAGCGCCAGTAAAAGCCGAACCGGAGCAGACAGAGAGAAAAAGGACGTTGACATCTCGATACCACGTTAAATGTTATAACATAACAATAATGAAAGGTGATTGAGATGTAAATGGCGGGTTTGAAAAGGGAGTGTGGCGAAATGTTTCTGTAAAACGTCCCTCTCCCGTGGGAGAGGGTCAGGGTGAGGGCATCAGGCCTACCCGTCAGAACGACTTACTGACTAAACGGTGACGCCGCCGGCACGCGGGCCTGCGAGACCGCCAGCCCCAGTTGCCACACGGCCATGGCATAATGAGTGCTGTGGTTATAGCGGGTGATGGTGTAGAAGTTCGGCATGCCGTACCAGTACTGATAACCGGTTCCCACGTCCAGACGCAGCAGGCTTACCTGGTCAACATTGCCCAGCGGCTGCGTTGGCGTTAAGCCTGCCGCCGTCAGCTGCGCGACGCTGTATTTGGTTTTAAAGCCGTTTTCCAGACCAAATGCCTCGCCGTTCGCCTGCACGGCTACCTGTCCACCTGGCGTCCAGCCGTGCGCTTTGAAGTAGTTTGCCACGCTGCCGATGGCATCCACCGGATCCCACAGGTTGATATGACCATCGCCATTGAAGTCGACGGCATATTGTTTATAGGAGGATGGCATAAACTGGCCGTAGCCCATCGCACCGGCAAACGAACCTTTCAGATCGAGCGGGTCGTCCTGCTCGTTGCGCGCCATCAGCAGGAAGGTTTCCAGCTCGGAAGAGAAATACTCCGCGCGGCGCGGGTAGTTAAAGGAGAGCGTCGCCAGCGCATCGAGGATGCGGGTTTTGCCCATTACGCGGCCCCAGCGGGTTTCCACGCCGATAATCCCGACGATGATCTCCGGCGGCACGCCGTATACCTGCCACGCGCGATTAAGGGCATCTTCATACTGATTCCAGAACACCACGCCGTTTTGCACGTTGTCCGGGGTAATAAACTGTTTGCGATAGCGCAACCATGCGCCGTTTGGCCCGGTAGGGACCTGTGCCGTCGGTGCCTGTCTGTCCATCAGGCGCAGCACGTAGTCCAGACGCTTTGCCTGGGACAAAATTTCGTGCAGCTGCTGGCGGTCAAAGCCGTGTTTGCTCACCATTTTATCAATGAACTGCTCGGCCGCCGGGTTATTCGCGAAGTCGCCACCCATCTGCATCATATTGTGCTGCGGCTCCAGCAGGAACCCTCCGGAAGGGGCGCCAGCCGTTTGCTGAACAGCTTCGGTCTTAGGTTTGCTACTGCAGGCAGACAGCAGAATAAGCGCTGGCAACAGCGCTGCATAACGACGCTTGAACATGAGACATCCATTTAACGGGTTCGATAAGAACCCAGTATGGTAAAGCATCCGTAACACCTCAAGGAAGCGGTACGCACCTCTCCAACGCAAATCCGTGCTTTTTTCCACCGGAAATCATTCATCACATCAATTAACTTTCAAAATAATCCATTTTTCTTTCATTGTGAGATCTAACTAACACTTTAAAACCTTTCAAAGTGATTATTATTAGCCCCAGTAATACAAAACAAAAAAGCCCCACAGGAGAGAAGAATGATAGAAACCATCACCCACGGCGCCGAGTGGTTCATCGGGCTGTTTCAGAAAGGCGGAGAAGTGTTCACCGGCATGGTGACCGGGATCCTGCCCCTGCTGATCAGCCTGCTGGTGATCATGAACGCGCTGATTAACTTTATCGGCCAGCATCGCATTGAACGCTTCGCTCAGCGCTGCGCCGGGAACCCGCTGTCCCGCTACCTGATTTTGCCGTTCATCGGCACCTTCGTGTTCTGCAACCCGATGACCTTAAGCCTCGGCCGCTTTATGCCAGAAAAGTACAAGCCGAGTTATTACGCCGCCGCCTCCTACAGCTGCCATTCGATGAACGGCCTGTTCCCGCACATCAACCCCGGAGAGCTGTTTGTTTACCTCGGTATCGCCAGCGGCCTTACCACCCTTGGTCTGCCGCTCGGCCCGCTGGCGGTCAGTTACCTGCTGGTTGGCCTGGTGACCAACTTCTTCCGCGGCTGGGTCACAGATCTCACCACCGCCATTTTCGAGAAAAAAATGGGTATCCAGCTTGAACAAAAAGTCCATCTTTCAGGAGCCACAGCATGAACCGGATCCGCATTGAGAAAGGCACGGGTGGCTGGGGCGGCCCGCTGGAGTTCGACGCCAACGAAGGCAAAAAGATCGTTTACATCACCGCAGGCACGCGCCCGGCGATCGTCGATAAGCTGCGTGAGCTGACCGGCTGGGAAGCCGTCGATGGCTTTAAAGAGGGTGAGCCGCCGGAAGCGGAAATCGGCGTGGCGGTGATCGACTGCGGCGGCACGCTGCGCTGCGGCATCTATCCGAAGCGGCGTATTCCGACGGTGAATATCCACTCCACCGGCAAATCCGGCCCGCTGGCACAGTACATCCTTGAAGACATCTATGTGTCGGGCGTGAAGGAGGACAACATCACTCTGGTGAATGGCAGTCCCGCGCCGCAAAAAGTGGCCCCGCGAGATTACGACACCAGCAAGAAAATCACCGAGCAGAGCGACGGCCTGCTGGCGAAGGTCGGGATGGGGATGGGCTCCGCCGTGGCGGTGCTGTTCCAGTCCGGGCGCGACACCATCGACACGGTACTGAAAACCATTCTGCCGTTTATGGCGTTCGTCTCGGCGCTGATCGGCATCATCATGGCGTCCGGCCTGGGCGACTGGATTGCCCACGGCCTCGCCCCGCTCGCCAGCCACCCGCTCGGGCTGGTGACGCTGGCCCTGATCTGCTCCTTCCCGCTGCTGTCGCCGTTCCTCGGCCCGGGCGCGGTGATCGCTCAGGTCATCGGCGTACTGATTGGCGTACAGATTGGCCTCGGCAATATTCCGCCACACCTCGCCCTGCCCGCCCTGTTTGCCATTAACGCCCAGGCCGCGTGCGACTTCATCCCCGTCGGACTGTCACTGGCCGAAGCGCGCCAGGACACCGTGCGCGTAGGCGTGCCGTCCGTACTGGTCAGCCGCTTCCTGACGGGCGCGCCGACGGTGCTGATTGCCTGGTTTGTCTCCGGCTTTATCTATCAATAAGAGGTTCCTGCGATGACCGTGATTTATCAGACCACCATTACCCGCATCGGCCAGAGCGCAGCGGATGCGCTCAGCGACCAGATGCTGATTACTTTCCGCGAAGGTGCCCCGGCGGATATCGAAGAGTTTTGCTTTATTCACTGCCACGGCGAGCTTAACGGCGAGCTGAAAGCAGGAAGCCAGCTGGAGCTGGGCGAGACGCGCTATGCGGTAACCGCCGTCGGCGATGTCGCCGAGCAAAACCTGCGCGAACTGGGCCATATCACCCTGCGTTTTGACGGACAGCCGCAGGCGGAGTATCCCGGTACGGTTCACGTAGCGGGCCCGGTTCCGCAGGCTGTCACCCCAGGCTGCACGTTAAAATTTGTTGCGTAATTAAGGAGAAACACATGAGTCAGGTTGCCGTTGTCATTGGTGGAGGACAAACCTTAGGTGAGTTCCTTTGCCGTGGGCTTGCCGCAGAAGGCTACCGCGTGGCGGTCGTGGATATTCAGAGTGAAAAAGCCGCCCGCGTGGCGGACACCATCAACACCGAATTTGGTGAAGGGATGGCGTACGGGTTTGGTGCCGACGCCACCAGCGAGCAAAGCGTAATGGCGCTCGCCCGCGGCGTGGACGAGATTTTTGGACGTACCGACCTGCTGGTCTACAGCGCGGGAATTGCGAAAGCGGCGTTTATCAGCGATTTCGAACTGGGGGATTTTGACCGCTCGCTGCAGGTCAATCTGGTGGGTTATTTCCTCTGCGCCCGCGAGTTTTCCCGCCTGATGATCCGCGACGGTATTCAGGGGCGCATTATTCAGATCAACTCGAAATCCGGGAAAGTGGGCAGCAAGCACAACTCCGGCTACAGCGCGGCCAAGTTTGGCGGCGTGGGGCTGACGCAGTCTCTGGCGCTGGATCTGGCTGAATACGGCATTACCGTTCACTCGCTGATGCTGGGCAACCTGCTGAAATCGCCAATGTTCCAGTCCCTGCTGCCGCAGTACGCCACCAAGCTCGGCATCAAGGCTGAAGAAGTGGAGCAGTACTACATCGATAAAGTGCCGCTGAAGCGCGGGTGCGATTATCAGGACGTGCTGAACATGCTGCTGTTTTACGCCAGCCCGAAAGCGTCGTACTGCACCGGGCAGTCGATTAACGTCACCGGCGGGCAGGTGATGTTCTGATCGAGCGGTTTTGCCCGGTGGCGCTAACGCTTACCGGGCCTACAAAAACCTTCAAACCGTAGGCCGGGTAAGGCGCAGCCGCCACCCGGCAATTAAAGGAGTCAATATGGTCACCGCACTCATCACCGTCGCCGCCCTCGCCTGGATCTGCCAGATGGCGTTTGGCGGCTGGCAGATCCATCAGTTCAACCGCGCGTTTGATGCCCTGTGTCAGAAAGGTCGCGTGGGCGTCGGACGTTCCGGCGGACGCTTTAAACCGCGCGTGGTGGTCGCCGTTGTGTTGGATGAACACGATCGCGTATGCGATTCCCTGATCATGCGTGGCATGACGGTGTTTGCTCGACCGACTAAAATCCAGGCAATCAACGGCATTTCACTGCAGGAATTACGGCCTGATGTGATCTTTCCCCATGATTCAGGCTGTCAGAATGCACTATCATTAGCGCTTAATCTGAAACATGGATAATTTCGTTGTGAAAGCTATAGACTTGCGAAATTATCATTTCGCAACCTAAGGAACGAAGCGCCTATGAAACCACGTCAGCGGCAGGCGGCCATTCTCGAGTATCTGCAAAAGCAGGGGAAATGCTCGGTGGAGGATCTGGCCCACTACTTTGACACCACCGGCACGACAATACGCAAGGACCTGGTATTGCTCGAAAACTCTGGCGCCGTCATCCGAACTTACGGCGGGGTGATGCTGAATAAGGACGAAGCTGACCCGCCTATCGATCACAAAACGCTGATCAATACCCACCAGAAAGCGCTTATTGCCGAGGCAGCGGTAAAATTTATTCACGATGGTGATTCCATCATCCTCGACGCAGGCAGCACCGTCCTGCAAATGATCCCCCTGCTCAGCCGCTTTAACAACATCACGGTGATGACCAACAGCCTGCATATCGTCAACGCCCTGTCGGAATTTGACAGCGAGCAGACTATCCTGATGCCCGGCGGCACCTTTCGCAAAAAATCGGCGTCGTTTCACGGTCAGCTGGCCGAGAACGCTTTCGACCACTTCAGCTTCGATAAGCTGTTTATGGGCACCGACGGCATCGATCTGAACGCAGGCGTCACGACCTTCAATGAGGTATTCAGCGTCAGTAAAGCGATGTGCAACGCCGCACGGGAAGTGATTTTGATGGCAGACTCGTCGAAGTTTGGCCGCAAAAGCCCCAACATTGTCTGTAGCCTTGAAAGCGTTGATAAGCTGATTACCGACGCGGGGATTGATCCGGCGTTCAAAAAGGCGCTGGAAGAGAAAGGTATCGACGTGATCGTAACCGGAGAGAGAGATGAGTGATTTTCTGTTAGAAACGGGCCGCCAGACGCTGATGCTGGAGCTGCAGGAAGCCAGCCGCCTGCCAGAACGTCTGGGCGAGGATTTTGTCCGCGCCGCCAACACGATTATCCACTGCGAAGGCAAAGTGATCGTGGCGGGCATCGGTAAATCCGGCCATATCGGCAAAAAAATTGCCGCGACGCTGGCGAGCACCGGCACCCCGGCCTTCTTCGTGCATCCCGCCGAGGCGCTGCATGGCGATCTGGGGATGATTGAAAGCCGCGATGTGATGCTGTTTATCTCCTACTCCGGTTCGGCCAAAGAGCTGGATCTCATTATTCCGCGCCTGCAGGAGAAATCGGTCGCTCTGCTGGCGATGACCGGCAAATCCCGCTCGCCGCTGGCGCTGGCCGCTAAAGCGACGCTGGATATTTCCGTTGAGCGTGAAGCCTGCCCGATGCACCTTGCCCCGACCTCCAGCACCGTCAACACCCTCATGATGGGTGACGCGCTGGCGATGGCGGTGATGCAGGCGCGCGGATTTAACGAAGAAGATTTTGCCCGCTCGCATCCGGCGGGCGCGCTCGGCGCGCGGCTGCTCAATAAGGTTCATCATCTGATGCGCACTGACGATGCCATTCCGCAGGTCAAGCTCGATACCAGCGTGATGGACGCGATGCTGGAACTGAGCCGCACCGGGCTGGGGCTGGTCGCGGTGTGTGACGACCACGGTAGCGTCCAGGGCGTATTCACTGACGGCGACCTGCGGCGCTGGCTGGTGGGGGGTGGCAAACTGGAAACGAAAGTGTCTGACGCGATGACCGAAGGCGGGCTGACGCTGAATGCCGACAGCCGCGCCATTGAGGCCAAAGAGGTGCTGATGAAGCGCAAAATCACCGCCGCACCGGTGGTGGATGACGCCGGCAAGCTCTGCGGTGCCATCAACCTGCAGGATTTCTACCAGGCGGGGATTATTTAACCCTTCAGCCCAAGACGCTTCGCCAGCCGGTGCAGGTTGGCGACGTCCATCTCCAGCGCCCGCGCGCACGCCGCCCAGCTGCGGTTGTTCTGCTCCAGCGCGCGGGTAATCATCTGACGCTGGAACGCTTCCGTCGCCTCGCGCAGGTTTTCATTTGCATTCTCCGGCACACGCTGAGCCACCGCCTGCACGGCGTCATCGTGCAACGCAAAATGACGCGCGTGGATCACAACCTCATCACCCGCACGCGCCGCCCGCGCCAGCACCACCGCACGGTGAATCGCATGCTCCAGCTCGCGCACGTTACCCGGCCAGCCGTAGCTCAACAGATGCGCCCTTGCCCCCGGGCTGAGTACCACGCGGGAAAGCCCCATTCTGAGACGGCATTGCTCGCAGAAATAGCCCGCCAGCAGAACCACATCTTCTCCGCGCTCGCGCAGCGGCGGCACGGTAAGCGGGAACACGCTCAGACGGTGGAAAAGATCCGCGCGGAAATGCCCGGCCAGCACCGCTTCTCGCAGATCGCGGTTGGTCGCCGCCAGCACGCGCACGTCCACCCGTAAGCTGCGGTCATCCCCCACGCGCTGGATGTCACCGTACTGCAATACGCGCAGCAGTTTGGCCTGGAGCGAGAGCGAAAGCTCTCCAATCTCATCGAGAAACAGCGTCCCGTTATCGGCCATCTCAAACTTACCGCTGCGGTTGCTGATGGCCCCGGTAAATGCCCCTTTGACGTGACCAAACAGCTCGCTTTCCGCCACGCTCTCCGGCAATGCGGCACAGTTAAGGTATACGAGCGGGTTGGCCGCGCGTGGTGAGGCTTCATGAATTGACTTCGCCACCAGCTCTTTACCGGTGCCGGTTTCACCGAAGATCAGCACGTTCAGGTCGGACGCGGCGACAATCTCAATCTCTTTTTTAAGCTGCGCTATGCCCGGCGACAGACCGATCATCTCCGTGTGCGCCACCGGCTCAAACGCCGACGGGCTGCCGGGAAGAATATTCTGGCTTTCCAGCTGTTCTATCAGCAACGCGTTATTGAGCGCCCCGGAGGCCAGCGCGGCAATCAGCCTTAACTCTTCATCACTGAAGGTGTCGAACTGGTCCGGCGACATGCCGTCGAGGGTTAATGCGCCAATCAGGTGTTGTCCGGCAAACAGCGGCAGACCGATACAGGCGTGCACCTTCAGGCTCTCCTGCCCCGGGATCAGACCGTCGTAGGGATCCGGCAAGTCGCTGTCCGCCGGGAAACGTACCACGTCACCCGCACGGGCAATGGTTTCCAGCCGCGGATGCCCTTCAAGAGTAAACCGCCGCCCGAGAACATCTTTCGCGAGCCCGTCGATAGCCAGCGGAATAAATTGTCTCCCCTCGTAGCGCAACAGCGCCGAGGCATCGCACGCCAGCACGTGACGCAGCGTGGAGATCAGCCGCTGAAAACGGTCCTGATGACCGATACCGGTTTGCAGTTCAATGGCGATCTTCGCCAGCACATCTACGGAAAAACTCATGGCTGCCTCGCTGTCATTTTGACAATAAATAGTGTCATATTGACCGTCATCAGGATAGTCATAATGACTACTCATCACGAGGTATAGAAAAAATAATCCATTAAAATCAAAAAGATAAAAGTTGGCACGCAATGTGATATAGGCAAATCATCTTATTCAAACACGCTGTATTACGTTGAGGTTGCTATGTCTATTCTGGTTAAAAATAACATTCATTGGGTGGGTCAACGTGACTGGGAGGTGCGTGATTTCCACGGGACGGAATACAAAACGCTGCGCGGCAGCAGCTACAACAGCTATCTTATCCGTGAAGGCAAAAACGTCCTGATCGATACCGTCGATCATAAATTCAGCCGCGAGTTCGTGCAGAACCTGCGCAGCGAAATCGATCTCGACGCAATCGACTACATCATCATCAACCACGCTGAAGAGGATCACGCCGGTGCGTTGACCGAGCTGATGTCGTACATTCCGAATACACCGATCTACTGCACCACCAACGCCATCGACTCGATCAACGGTCATCACCATCATCCGGAATGGAATTTCCACACCGTGAAAACCGGCGACTCGCTGGATATCGGCAACGGCAAACAGCTGATCTTCGTTGAAACCCCGATGCTGCACTGGCCGGACAGCATGATGACCTACATGACCGGCGACGCGGTATTGTTCAGCAACGACGCCTTTGGCCAGCACTACTGTGACGAACGCCTGTTCAATGATGAAGTGGATCAGACCGAACTGTTTGAGCAGTGCCAGCGCTACTACGCCAACATTCTGACCCCGTTCAGCCGTCTGGTGACGCCAAAAATCACCGAGATCCTCGGCTTTAACCTGCCGGTGGACATGATTGCCACCTCCCACGGCGTGGTGTGGCGTGAAAACCCCACCCAGATCGTTGAGCTGTACCTGAAATGGGCGGCGGATTATCAGGAAGACCGCATCACGATTTTCTACGACACCATGTCCAATAACACCCGCATGATGGCGGACGCCATTGCCCAGGGCATCAACGAAGTGGATCCGAACGTGGCGGTGAAAATCTTCAACGTGGCGCGCAGCGATAAAAACGAGATCCTCACCAATGTCTTCCGCTCAAAAGGCGTGCTGGTGGGCACCTCCACGATGAACAACGTGATGATGCCGAAAATTGCTGGCCTGGTGGAAGAGATGACCGGCCTGCGTTTTCGCAACAAACGCGCCAGCGCGTTTGGCTCTCACGGCTGGAGCGGCGGCGCGGTAGATCGCCTCTCTACCCGTCTGCAGGATGCAGGTTTTGAGATGTCCCTGAGTCTGAAAGCGAAATGGCGCCCGGATATCGACGCGCTGGAAATTTGCCGTCAGCATGGCCGCGACATTGCCCGTCAGTGGGCGCTCGCACCGCTTCCTGAGGCGTCTGCAAAACCTACCGAACAGCAGGAAGCCTGTGCCTGTGCAGCTGCCGCTGCTGCACACCTCGGCCCACGCATGCAGTGCAGCGTTTGCCAGTGGATATATGACCCGGAACGGGGCGAACCCCTTCAGGACGTTGCCCCGGGCACGCCGTGGTGCGACGTGCCGGACACCTTCCTCTGCCCGGAATGTTCCCTCGGTAAAGACGTCTTTGACGAACTGGGTACGGAGGCAAAATGAATCACGGCATCGTCATCATCGGTTCGGGCTTCGCCGCCCGCCAGCTGGTGAAAAATATCCGCAAACAGGACGCTAACGTGCCGGTGACGGTGATCGCCGCCGACAGCATGGATGAGTACAACAAGCCTGATTTAAGCCATGTCATCAGCCAGAATCAGCGCGCCGAAGACCTCACCCGCCAGACGGCGGGGGAGTTCGCGGAACAGTTTAACCTGCGCCTGTTTCCCTACACCTGGGTTACCGATATCGACGCCGCCGCGCACGTCGTGAAGGCGAAAGACAAAATCTGGCAGTACGACAAGCTGGTGCTGGCCACGGGGGCTTCTGCCTTTGTGCCGCCCGTTGAAGGGCGAGAACTGATGATCACCCTAAACAGCCAGCAGGAGTATCAGGCAAGCGAAACGGGGCTTCGCGATGCGCAACGCGTGATGATCGTCGGCGGTGGGCTGATTGGTACCGAGCTGGCGATGGATTTCTGCCGCGCGGGTAAAACCGTTACCCTGGTTGACCACGCGGCGAGCATTCTGTCGGCGCTGATGCCCGCAGAAGTAAGCAGCCGCTTACAGCATCGACTGACCGACATGGGCGTCCATCTGCTGCTCAAATCGCAGTTACAGAGTCTGAGCAAAACCGCAGGCGGCATTCGTGGGGCGCTCGACCGCAACCGCAGCGTTGAGGTGGATGCGGTGGTTGCCGCGACGGGTCTGCGCCCGGAAACCGCGCTGGCACATCGCGCTTGCGCCGAAACAGACCGCGGCGTAAAGGTCGACAGCTACCTGCAAACCTCACAGCCGGACATTTATGCCCTGGGCGACTGCGCGGAAATTAACGGCCGGGTGCTGCCGTTCCTGCAACCGATCCAGTTGAGCGCCATGATCCTGGCGAAAAACCTGATCGGCGTCAGCGCGCCGCTAAAGCTTCCGCCGATGCTGGTGAAGGTGAAAACGCCGGACCTGCCGCTGCACCTTGCGGGAGAAACGCAGCGACAGGATCTGAGCTGGCAAATCGCCATTGAATCACAGGGGATGGTGGCGCGCGGCATCGACGCAGATGACCAACTGCGCGCCTTTGTGGTGAGCGAAGAGAGAATGAAGGAGGCGTTCGCGCTGCTGAAATCGCTACCTGCTTAACCGTCGTATTGCCGGGTGGCGCTGCGCTTACCCGGCCTACAAAACAACAAAAAGAGAGTTGAGGCAAAAATTCAGGAGCGCACCACCAGCGCATCGTAGCCGCGCCAGCGGTAGTTGGCCATGGAGATCAGCCAGCAGGCGACAAACAGCCCGACCACCACAAACCCGGCGTTGCCGAGGTTATCGTTCACCGCGCCCACCGCATCCCAGATGCCGCCGCTAAGGGCAAATTTATCCATCAGCAGACCCAGCGCTTCCAGCCCACCAATGAACAGCGCCACCACCACGGAGGTACCGGTAATGGTCATGTTGTAGTAGAGCTTGCGCTGCGGTTTGTTAAACGCCCAGCCGTAGGCACCGACCATCAGCAAATTGTCGAGGGTATCCACCAGCGCCATACCGCTGGCGAAGAGCGCCGGGAAGATCATGATTGACCACACCGACATCCCGCTGGAGGCGCTGGCGGCAGAAATCCCCAGCACGCCAATTTCAGTGGCGGTATCAAACCCGAGACCAAACAGGAAGCCCACCAGGTACATCTGCCAGCTTTTATTGACGAGGCGGAAGGTTTTGCCAAACAGCCAGCTCATCACCCCACCCTGGGCGGGAAGCTCCACGTTGCTGCGGGCCGCATGCCCCTTTTTCAGCGCCTGGAAACTGCACCATACGCCGCGCAAAATCACCATATTCACCAGCGCCATCGCCAGCAGGAAGGTGGCGGAAACGGCGGTGCCAATCAGGCTCCCGGTCTCGTGAAACCATGCCATATTTTTCTGAAACGCCGTGGCGGTGGCGGCGATAGCGATGGAAGCCAGCACCACGATGGTGGAGTGCCCCAGCGAGAACCACGCCCCCACGCCGGACGGGCGTTTGCCCTGCTGCATCATCTTACGCGTCACGGTATCAATGGCAGCAATGTGGTCGGCATCCACCGCATGACGCAGCCCGTAACACCAGGCCAGCAGGCTTGCCGCCATCAGCGCCGTACTGCCGCTGAAGGTGTGCCATGCCCAGCCCCAGGCCAACAGGTTTGCCATTACCAGTGCCAGCAGCAGAAGCGCGGCGCGAGGTTCATTGCGTAACAGTCGTAACATTTTAAATCCTTTGTGAACATGACCGGGCAGCGGCGACCACCGCCTGCCCGAAGGAGATCGCTCCGTCACCTGCAGGCAGGCGCGAAGGAAAAAGAAGCGTAAAGTCAGAAAGATAATGCCGCAGGCGCGCGCGCAGCAGGCGGTTATGTAACACACCGCCACTGAGGCAGATTGTTGAAAGCGATAAGCGTCGGGCATGGGATGCGACATGCTCCGACAGCCCTCTGGCCAGCGCATCGTGAAACGCCCACGCGCGCTCGCAGGGCTCCGCCTGCCAGGCAAGCCACTGTTGCCAGAAAAGTGCAAGGTCGTCCACCGACAGCGTAACCGGGTGTTTCACACCGTTGCACCGTGCCGCCAGCGCCTCCAGCCTGCAGGCCGCTTCGCCTTCGTAGCGCTGCGTATCGATGCCCAGCGCACAGGCAACCGCATCAAACAGGCGTCCACAGGACGAGGCCCGCGGCGCGTTGATGCCACGCTGGATCGCCGTCGCCAGTAGCGGCCAGTTCTGGCCCTGCACTGCCCGCGTTTCCGGGAACTGCTGCCAGTCAGGCACAAAGGCCAGGCAGTGGGCGAGCAAATTGCGCCACGGCTGTTTCGCTGCCAGATCGCCCCCCGGCAGCGCAACGGCAGGCAGGCCACCCAAATGTTCGCAGTCGACATAGTTCACCCGCAGGCACTCTCCGCCCCACAGCGCGCCGTTCTCGCCCATGCCGATCCCGTCCAGCGTCAGGGCGATAACGTCCCCACCGCCGAGCGGCCAGCCATTTTCAGCCAGACACGCCGCCGCATGTGCATGATGATGCAGCACGGTTTCAACGGGCAGCGCCTGTTCCAGCGCCCACTGACTGGCGTGATACGCCGGATGGGCATCGCACACGACACGCGCGGGCTTAAAGGCATAAACCTGTTGCATCATTGCCAGCGCCGAACGCCACTGTGCGTCGACCCCCTCGTCACTGAGATCGCCAAAATGCGGGCTCAACACAGCCTGATTTCCGCGCACCAGGCAGAAGGTATTTTTCATCTCTGCCCCGGTTGACAATATGGCAGGGATATCGTCAAACCCGGCGGGTAACGTGATGGCATCCGGCACAAAACCGCGCGCGCGACGCAGCATCGCGCCATCCCGATCCACCACCGAATCATCCATCCGTTGCAGAATATCGCGGTTGTGCAGCAGGAAGCCGTCAGCCATGTCGCGGAGCGCATCCAGCGCTTCCTGATTCGTCATCGCAGGCGGGCGGCCGCTGAGGTTGCCGGAGGTCATCACCAGCGGACGCTGGCAGTCCATCATCAGTAAATGCTGAATCGGATTCGCAGGCAGCATCACGCCGACACAATCTAGCCCCGGCGCAATGGCCTCAGGCAGCGCGGGAAGCGAGGCTTTGGGCGTCAACACAATGGGCGCAGCAGGAGAGCGTAGCAGGGTCTGCATCGCCTCCGGCAGGTCATTCGCATCGGGGATCATCACCGCCAGCGGCTTCGTCGGGCGCTGTTTGCGTGCCCGTAGCGTCGCCACCGCCTGCGGGTTAAGCGCGTCGCAGGCAAGGTGAAAGCCTCCCAGCCCCTTGATGGCGACAATACCGCCGCTTTTTAGCTTCTCCACTGCGGCGCGTAATGCCGGTTCGCGCGTGGCGATGCTGTCCCCGGCTCGCCACATCAGCGCTGGCCCGCAGTCCGGGCAGGCCACCGGCTGAGCGTGAAAACGCCGATCGGCCGGGTTGCGATACTCGGCTTCACACGGTGCGCACAGCGGGAAGTCGGCCATTGACGTGGCCGGGCGATCGTAGGGCATGGCGCGGATGATGGTGAAGCGCGGGCCGCAATGGGTACAGTTGATAAACGGGTAACGATAACGGCGCTCGCGGGGATCGCGCATCTCCGCCAGGCACGCCGGACAGGTGGCGGCATCCGGCACGATTTGCGTGTCCATCGCCCCGCTCTCGCTCTGGCGGATGGTAAAATCCGTCGGCAGAGCGGACCAGCTAAAGGGCTGCGTGTCTACGTCGTCAATCCGCGCCAGCGGTGGGCAGTCCTGGCGCAGCCTCGCGGTAAAGTCCCCCCCATTACCCGCGAGACGCACCAGGACACCCTCTCCGTCGTTACAGACGTCGCCCGTCAGCATCATCTGGTGCGCCAGCTGCCAGACAAAGGGACGAAACCCCACGCCCTGCACTTTGCCACGCACCCGAAGCTGTACGCCGTTAACGCGCATTGCGACTTAAAACAGCAGCGATGACGAGGTGTCAAACGCTGCGCGACGGCGTTTTTCTGCGCTCATCTGCTCGAGCTTGTCGCGATCCACGCAGACCAGCGCGTGTGTCGGGCAGGCTTCCATACAGGCCGGGCCAGCTTCGCGGTGGTAGCAAAGGTCGCATTTGTTGGCCTCGGCTTTCTCCGCCCGCACGCTCAGGCCCATACCGCTGTTGCGTACTACCGGACGGACAACCACTTCCATCGCGCCATACGGGCAGGCGACCACGCAGGTTTTACAGCCAATGCAGCGCTCCTGCATCACATGCACAAAGCCCTTCTCGCGTTTAATCGCCCCGTTCGGGCAGACGTTCGCGCACGGTGCGTCTTCGCACTGGCGACAAATAGCGGCGGTGGAAATATTCACGCCTTTAATGACGTGGATGCGTGGCAAAAACGTGTCGGGGGTAAGTGATGCGCAATCCTGCTCCGCCTGATGGGAAACCACGCACGCCACTTCACAGGTACGGCAACCAATGCACTTACTGGCATCGGCCATAATAAAACGGTTCATCTGCTTCTCCAGCATTACAGTTATGCGCGGAGCCATTCATAAACCGTGCCAATTATTAACCAATTGATTTTAAATGACTTTAAAAATCACAGCCGCGCTGTCATCGTCACTTATGACGATGACAGCTGTCGACATCAGCAGTGGGGGCCGTCAGTCACGGAGTCGCGCAGGATAAGCTCGCCGGAGAACGTTTGCTGATATTTGAATTCACCGCCGTCGAGCATGAAAATCAGACGACTGATGGTTTCCTGGATCATCTCCGTGACCGGAATACGCACGCTGGAGAGCGAAGGCACAATGTACGGCGCTATCGCCACGTCGTCGAAGCCGATGACTGACACCGCGTCCGGCGTGGCAACGCCGCTCTCGTGCAGCTGTTTGATGGCGCCAATCGCCATGTCGTCATTGCTCGCCACCAGCGCCGTAAAGCGTTCGCCGCGTGCGAGCAGTTCGGATACCGCCGCCGCGCCGCTGGCCGGGTTCCACTTCCCTTCGGCGATAAGCTCGTCGCGCAGGGCAATACCGTGCTGCGTCAGCGCATCTTTGTAACCGGACAGTCGCTCAACGCCGGTCGGGGAATCCAGCGAACCGGTGATAAACGCAATCTCCCGGTGCCCTTTTGCAATCAGCTGCGACACCGCGTCCTGACAGGACGCTTTATGATCGGACCAGACGCTGTGGCTGCTGTTTTTCCGCAGGCGGCGGTTGAGCACCATAATCGGCTGCTCACACTTCTCGACGATCGCATCCAGTTCATCCACGTTCAAAAAGCGCGGGTAGATGATCACCGCGTCGCAGCGCATATCGAGCAGATACTGGATCGCCTCGCGCTCTTCATCCGCGCTGTGCTTGCCGTCCGCGAGGATCAACTGCCGCCCTTTCTCTTCCGTCATTCGTGCGGCATGAAACAGCAGTTCGCTAAAGTAGACGCCGTGATAAAGGGTATTCGTCACCACCAGCCCCAGGGTCTGGGTACGTTTGGTCGCCAGGTTTCGCGCCAGTAAATTCGGGCGATAACCGCTCTCTTCAATGGCCTGAAAAACCCGGTCTTTGGTCTCCTGGCTGACATAGCCATTTCCCGACAGCACGCGGGATACCGTCGCTTTCGAAACGCCTGCCCGCTTCGCCACTTCAAGCATCGTGGTCATGTTGTTATTCCATCTGAATCTGATGAAGCGCAGTGTACTGCACTGCAGAAAAATTGTCGCAGCGGCGAAATCACGCTTTCGCCACCGACCAGTGATCATCATCACGAATTGAAAAAATGACCAAAAGGCGATCTTGTTTCACTCAAAGAAACTCATGATGATTATGTGGAACCGGTTTCCTACATTTCACACAACGATAACAGGATCACATCCGATGGCCAAAAACTACGCTGCGCTGGCGAACGACGTTATCAGCGCGCTGGGCGGCAAAGAGAACATCGTCGCCGTCACCCACTGCATGACGCGACTGCGTTTCGTTCTGAAAGACGAAACCCTCACCGACGCCGCGCGCCTGAAAAGCATCAGCGGCGTGCTTGGCGTAGTGCGTAACGACAACCAGTGCCAGGTGATCATTGGCAACACGGTTTCTCAGGCCTACCGCGAAGTGGTCAGCCTGCTGCCCGTTGAACTGCAGCCCGCGGTGCCGGAAGGCCCGCAGAAGCTGACGTTACGCCGCATTGGTGCCGGGATCCTCGACGCGCTGATCGGCACCATGTCGCCGCTGATCCCCGCGATCATCGGCGGTTCGATGGTCAAGCTGCTGGCGATGATCCTTGAGATGACCGGCGTGCTGCCAAAGGGCGCGCCAACGCTTACCATTCTGACGGTGATTGGCGACGGGGCATTCTTCTTCCTGCCGCTGATGGTGGCCGCCTCGGCGGCAGTGAAATTCAAAACCAATATGTCGCTGGCGATCGCCATTGCGGGCGTGCTGGTGCACCCGAGCTTTATCGAGCTGATGGCGAAAGCCGCGCAGGGCGAGCATGTTGAGTTCGCCTTTATCCCGGTGACGGCGGTGAAATACACCTACACCGTTATCCCCGCGCTGGTGATGACCTGGTGCCTGTCTTACATCGAACGCTGGGTCGATCGCATTACCCCGGCGGTGACGAAAAACTTCCTCAAGCCGATGCTGATCGTCCTGATTGCCGCCCCGCTCGCCATCGTGCTGATTGGGCCGCTCGGGATCTGGATCGGGAGCGCTATCTCCGCACTGGTTTACACCATTCACGGCTATCTGGGCTGGCTCTCCGTCGCCATCATGGGCGCACTCTGGCCGCTGCTGGTCATGACGGGGATGCACCGCGTCTTTACGCCAACCATCATTCAGACCATTGCCGAAACGGGTAAAGAAGGGATGGTCATGCCGTCAGAAATCGGCGCCAACCTGTCGCTCGGCGGTTCGTCTTTAGCGGTGGCATGGAAAACCAAAAACCCGGAACTGCGCCAGACGGCGCTGGCTGCAGCGGCTTCTGCCATCATGGCGGGGATCTCTGAACCGGCACTGTACGGTGTGGCGGTACGTCTCAAGCGTCCGCTGATTGCAAGCCTGATCAGCGGCTTTATCTGCGGCGCGGTGGCTGGCATCGCGGGTCTTGCCAGCCACTCCATGGCGGCGCCGGGGCTGTTTACCAGCGTGCAATTCTTCGACCCGGCCAACCCGATGACCATCGTCTGGGTATTCGGCGTGATGGCGCTGGCAGTTGTGCTGTCGTTTGTTCTGACCCTGCTGTTAGGGTTTGAGGATATCCCGGTCGAAGACGAGGCCGAAAAAGCGCGCGCTCTGCAGACCGCGCCGGTACAGAACAACGCAGCAAAAGCATAAATTGAAAGCGAGGTAAGAATGTCTGTTTTTCCACAAGGATTTTTATGGGGCGGCGCGCTTGCCGCTAACCAGAGTGAAGGTGCTTACCGTGAAGGCGGCAAAGGACTGACGACGGTCGATATGATCCCCCACGGTGCCAATCGTCTGGCGGTGAAGCTCGGCAAGGAAAAGCGTTTTTCGCTGCGTGACGACGAGTTTTACCCGAGCCACGAGGCGATTGATTTTTACCATCGCTATAAAGAAGACATCGCCCTGATGGCGGAGATGGGCTTTACGGTATTCCGCACCTCGATTGCCTGGAGCCGCCTCTACCCGAACGGTGACGAACCGCTGCCGAACAAAGAGGGCATAGCCTTTTACCGCGCGGTATTTGAGGAGTGCAAAAAGTACAACATCGAGCCGCTGGTCACGCTCTGCCACTTCGACGTGCCGATGCACCTTGTGACGGAATACGGCTCCTGGCGCAACCGCAAGATGGTCGACTTCTTCGCCCGCTACGCCCGCACCTGCTTTGAGGCGTTTGACGGGCTGGTAAAATACTGGCTGACTTTCAACGAAATCAACATCATGCTGCACAGCCCGTTCTCAGGTGCCGGGCTGGTGTTTGAGGAAGGTGAAAACGAAGATCAGGTAAAATATCAGGCCGCGCACCACGAGCTGGTGGCGAGCGCGCTGGCAACCAAAATCGCTCACGAGGTGAACCCGGAAAATCAGGTGGGCTGCATGCTGGCGGGCGGTAACTTCTATCCGTACTCCTGCAAACCGGAAGACGTTTGGATGGCGCTGGAGAAAGACCGCGAGAACCTGTTCTTTATCGACGTGCAGGCACGCGGCCGCTATCCGGCCTACTCCGCTCGCGTGTTCCGTGAGAAAGGCGTGGTCATTGTCAAAGACCCCGGCGATGACGAGCTGCTGAAAAACACCGTCGATTTTGTCTCGTTCAGCTATTACGCCTCGCGCTGCGCGTCGGCGGATATGAACGCGGGCAATACCAGCGCGGCAAACATCGTGAAGTCCCTGCGTAACCCGCACATTCAGGTGAGCGAATGGGGCTGGGGCATTGACCCGCTTGGCCTGCGCATCACCATGAACATGATGTACGACCGCTACCAAAAACCGCTGTTCCTGGTGGAAAACGGCCTGGGTGCGAAAGATGTCATTGATGAAAACGGCGAGATTAACGACGACTACCGCATCAGCTATCTGCGCGAGCATATCCGCGCGATGGGCGATGCGATTGAGGACGGCGTGCCGCTGATGGGCTACACCACCTGGGGCTGTATTGACCTGGTTTCAGCGTCTACCGGCGAAATGAGCAAACGCTACGGGTTCGTGTACGTTGACCGCGACGATGCGGGGAACGGCACGCTGGACCGGAAGCGCAAGAAATCGTTCTGGTGGTATAAGAAGGTGATTGCGAGTAACGGGGGCGATCTCGAGTAGCCTGTTGCCCTCACCCCGGCTCTCTCTTTCCCCTAAAGCCGCCGCTTACATAGCTTATCATGCAAGCGGCTAACGCAGCACTGGACGGGTCGGGGTACGCGTCTATCCGTCTGGACGTAAGACATTCGTCTATCGCCATTTTGTAGAGAAATAGCAAAATTTCAGACACCAGGTGAATACCCGGCAATGTCTGTCAGTAGCGCACTTGAGAAGTTCGAAAGCCTTTATACATACTCTCTTTGCATTTGGCGTTAAGTGCGACAAGTCACCGCTGATGGATAAGCCTGATATTGTATTATTCCTGTGCCACCATCAAAAACAAAAACATGGTATCACTTCATTCTTTGTGAAACATCTATGGACTTGATAGAACAGATGATTTCACGATATCCAGACCATAATTATTTTATGATTACAACGAGGAAAAGCTGGAAGCGCTTTTGAAATGGGAAAATAAACTGAAAGAAATTATGATCCACTAATAATCAAGTATTACATTGACCACATTTATTGTTGAAGATCACCTATCTGTTAGAGTAATAGATAGGTGACCTTTTATTTTATTCTTTACTTAAATTGAGAACAAGATCACTTTTATTTTATAGATGATTGTTCGATGATCGAATCATTATATAGAAGGAGCTAGTTATGTATTATAGCGAAACAATTATTAAAAAAATTGGAACTGATAAAGAGCTAGCTGTGCGATTAGATAAAGCGCTAGCTGGAGTTAAAGAGGGTGTAGTCGATTATTTGAATGGTCTTGAAGATGGTATAACACGATTACTTTATTATACCTCTTGTCTTACAGACAATTATCAAGATGTATGTAATAAACTTTCCTCTGAGGATAAAAGATTTTTATTTTCTCTGTATGAACTAATAAAACATCGGGACGTTATATTCCGAATGATCAAAGTATATATAGAAACACTTCTAAAAAATAAGAGTGAAGTAGAAAAGAAAACAATCCTTGAAAAATTAACACCATTTACCACAAACTACTCCATAAAATACATTTCAAGAAATGGTTTAATTTATGCGGTAGCAGCCTATATATGCTACGGGAACAACATGAATTTAGCAGTTCAAAATGCATTAATGAAAAAAACTGGTAGTCGAGTCGGAGTTGTTATAGGAGGATTAAATCTTTATGGCCTTGTTCAACATGCTGCTGAAAGTGCAGATAACCTAAAAAATTTCTGCCCACTATTTTATAATGCTTTATATGCAGAAGGATTAGAGATGATGTATTTCTTGATAGAACCGATAATCATGAAATCAGGGTATTTGAATATTAACTCAGCCTCTGATGAAGAAATCACCAGAGCATTAAAAAGAATGATATGATAATGTTTGATTTATTAAGCGAATTTCTATGGCGTTGCATTAAGCGCTTCTTTGTTAGCATTAAAGATGATTGTATTAATCATATTATGGGCTGTGGGTTGATTTTTATAATTATGATAATTTCCATTTCTGTTTCAGCGCTTGTCAAAAATGATAAAGTTGCGTTTATATTTATCTTTTTGATAGTGGCGGCTATTTTTTCATTAGTGTTTTTCTATAAAGGAAAAAAATGAAATGTCTATACCAGCACATATTTGGCTTACCGATGAAAATAATTCACCTTTAATTGGCGAATGTTTAATGCCGACACGATTGGGTTCAACTGAGCTTAAATCGTTCAATCATTCTGTATGGATCCCGACAGATCATAATACAGGGAAGCTAACTGGAACGCGCCTTCATGTTCCTATCACATTTGAAAAAGAAATTGATCGCATCACCCCATATTTATTCAGAGGGGTATGTACTGGCAGAACATTTAAAGAAGCTGTAATAAAAATGTATACAATTAATGAAGCAGGAATAGAGGTAGAATATTTCAACATAACCCTTGAAAATGTAAAAATAACAAGAATTTCTCCTGTTTTATTTCCTCTGGGCGTTGCAAGCAAACATATGGAGGAAGTTGAAATCCGTTATGAGTCTATCGAATGGAAATATTGTGATGGGAACATAATGTTTAAAGATACCTGGAATGAAAGAGCAGTAGCATAAAAAAGGGCCCCTAATGCGTCTTTTTTTGATTGTCATCCCTAAACCCGTTCCCTCTCCCACAGGGAGAGGGAACGGGTTTGGTAGGCCGGGTAAGGCGAAGCCGCCACCCGGCACTGCTCAGAGCGGAGAAAACCCCCCGTCTCCAACCCACCCTTCAAGCCGTGAATAAACCACTTCCACCGCCTCTTTTACCGGCGGCGTCATCGGGTAATAAAACCCAACAATGTCCGGCTGAATCCCCAGGAACAGCACCTCGCCCACGTCGTCCTTGATCTGATCCACGAGGTAATTCAGCGGCATATTGTGGGTCGTCATCATAAACATCCCGGCAATGTCGTCCGGGTCAATGAGTCGGATCTCTCCGGGGTTGAGCCCCATATCGGTAGCATCGACAATCAGCAGCCTCTCCGGGCGCAGCTCGCGGATGGCGACCACGTCATTTTCTGGCGCGCTACCGCCGTCAATCACCACCCAGTTGCCCTGAGGGTTCGCGGCGCACATCTCTGCCAGCAGCGGGCCCGCGCCGTCGTCGCCCATCATACTGTTGCCGACACACAGTAAAACGTCAGTCACGTAATCTCCTCACCATCAGGTAGATGGCACTCTCCTGATGAATATCATGCAGCATGCCGAGCAACGTTTTGCTCCACGCCTGCTGTTCGGCGGATTGCCCCCTCAGCGCCGCATCAAAGGCGTTGGCGAGCATCGCAATGTGGTTGGCATCGATGACGATCTCACCGTACTTTGGCACGCCTTCCATTTTACGCCGCGCCGTGCTGCCCTCCTCCAGCGTGGCGATCCACGCCAGATACTCAGGCCAGGGGCAGCTCAGCGCGGCCTCCAGACAGTCAATCACCCCGAGGTGATGCCCAATCGCCAGGCTGTAATAGACCACCTGCTGCGCCGCATCCGGCGTGGCATCGTTCTCATCAATAAACTTACGGCTCAGTTGACTGAACACCACCGTTTCACTCATCGGATACGCGCCTCGTCCACAATGCTGTTCAGGTTCGCCACAATCTCATTCAGACGCGGATCGTTTTCCGCCTCCAGCCAGCGGGCTACCTGCTGCTCGCCCTGGCTCAGCAAACGCAGATAATCGTCGGCAATCTGACGACCATAACGGTAGCCCGCCAGCCTGCGCGCCGTACGGTCGACCTTCACCCGCAGCGGCTGCACCATATCCGGATGGAGGAGCATCGCGGGCTGGTTGTCGAGCTCGCCCGGTTCACGGGCGTGGATTTTCTGCTCCAGCAGGCCAAGCGCCATCGCAAAGCCGTACAGCGTGGCGGCAGGCGTCGGCGGGCAGCCCGGAATGTAAACATCCACCGGTACGATTTTGTCGGTGCCGCCCCAGACGCAGTAGAGATCGTGGAAGATGCCGCCGCTGTTGCCGCAGGCACCGTAAGAGATGCAGATTTTCGGGTCTGGCGCAGACTGCCAGGCACGCAGCGCGGGCGAACGCATGGCACGTGTGACCGCCCCGGTAAACAGCAGAATATCCGCATGGCGCGGAGACGGCACCACTTTGATACCGAAGCGTTCAGCGTCAAACAGCGGCGACAGCGTAGCGAAGATCTCGATCTCGCAGCCGTTACAGCCGCCGCAGTCCACGCGGTAGACGTAGGCCGAACGTTTGATTTTTTTCAGCAGCGACGCCTTCATGCTGGCAATGGATTCCTCCACCGTCATTGGCACCGGCATGCCATTGTCGTCGCGCGGGCCGAGTAAGTGTTCCATCAGCTGGCCTCTCTCATATGGCGGGTGATATCAATCCGGTCGGACGGCAGCAGGCATTTCTGACGCTTGCACTCCGGGCAGGTTTCAAAACTTTCACGGTGATGCTCCGCCCGGACGTCACCGTTGTGCTGCAGCAGTGCGATGGCGTAGTCGATCTCTTTTTGCACCGCGAACGGACGCTTGCAGACGCGGCAGTGACACAGCGCGAAACGCGACTGCTGGAGGAAATCGGCTTTCTTCCACACTGCCAGCTCGTACTCCTGCGACAGGCGAATGGCGACCGTCGGGCAAACTTCCTCGCAGCGGCCGCAGAAAATGCAGCGTCCGAGGTTAAACTGCCAGGCCAGTTCGCCGGTTTTGAGATCCGTTTCCACCGTCAGGGCATTCGACGGGCAGGCATTGACGCAGGCCGCGCAGCCGATGCACTGCTGCGGGTTGTGCTCCGGCTTGCCGCGAAAGTTTTTATCGACCGGCATCGGCTCCAGCGGATAACGACTGGTCTGCGTGCCGGTTTTGATCACTTTTTTGATAAAGGTAAACATGACGAGTCCTTATTTCAGCGGCGAGTTCTTACGCTCGATGCTGTAGCGCTCAAGCTCTTTGTACGGCACCACTTGGCTTTTCTTCTTGCGCACGTCAACCACGGTCATGCGGTCGGTGCAGGAGTAGCAAGGGTCGAGGCTACCGATGATCAGCGGCGCATCGGAGACCGTGTTGCCGCGCAACATGTAGCGCAGCGTTGGCCAGTTGGCGTAGGTCGCCGCACGGCAGCGCCAGCGGTAGAGCTTCTGGTTGTCGCCAGTCATGCTCCAGTGGATATCGTCCCCGCGCGGCGCTTCTGCAAAGCCGAGCGCGAAGCGGTTCGGGATGTAGGTAAAGCCCTCCACCATCAGCGGACCGCCCGGCAGGTTATCGAGGCCGAAGTCGATCATGTTCAGGGCAGTGAACACCTCGTTAATGCGGACTTTCAGACGTGAGATGACGTCGCAGCCCTGCTCGCTGTGCACGGTCATGGGCAGCAGGCCGTAGCCGACGAACGGGTGATCGGCGCGGGTGTCGCGGGCGTGGCCACTGGCGCGCACCATCGGGCCGACGTTGCTGAAGTCGCGGGCAATTTCCGGATCAAGACGGCCAATCCCTACGGTGCGCTGCTCGATGTTTGGCGTGCTGAGCAGCATATCCACCAGCTCCTGCTCATGGGGCAGGCGGGAGCCGTTTACCAGCAGGCACACTAGGGATTCCCCGGTGCTGCCAGTGCGGACGTACAGGTGCCGCAGCAGGCCCCGGCCAGTGGCCTCGTTATACGGCTCCACCTGAAACCGGGCGATATAGTCCCGCACCGCCTGAGCCAGGGCATCGGCCTCCGGCTTCTGGATGAGACAGTGCTCCACATCCACCACCTGGTGGCTGCGGGCCCGGTAAAAGCCCACCTCCCCCGCCGGGGAAATGGGATAAATGCTCTTGTTGCGGTAGTGCAGGGGCTGTTCCGCGCCCAGAATTTCTTCCACCGTCACCTCCGCGCCGCCGATACGGGTCAGGGCGTCCTGGACCCGGGCCCGCTTGGCCCACAGCTCCTCCTCATAGGACATATGCCGGAAGTCGCAGCCGCCGCAGCGGCCGTAGTAGGGGCAGTCCGGTACCCGGCGGGCAGGGGAGGGCTCCACCAGGGCGGCGATCTTGCCGAAGGCGGCGTTTTTCAGCACCTTCATCACCAGAACGTCGCAGATCTCCCCCCGGATGGCCCCGTGGACAAACACCACCTGGCCGTCTATCCGGGCGATGCCCAGCCCCTCGCTGGAATAGCCCTGGATACAGGCGCGGTAAATGCGGTTTTTCTCCAATCCGGGCATAAGCGCCCTCCTCTCGTGCGAATCATACGAAAATTAGGGGCGGACAGAGCTGTCCGCCCCTGAAAGGTTTCCAAAACCTGGTTAAATCTCGAACTTCTCCATGACCTTCCGCAGGGCCTCGGCAAAGGCGGCCAGGGTCTTGTTGTCCCGGCCCTTGCTGCGGCGGATAAGGCCCACCAGGGAATCGCCCAGCTGCACCAGCTTCTGATACGCCGCGGTGACCCGGGGCGCGCCATCGAAGGTACGGGTCTTGCGCTGGGGCAGATAGCCCGCCGCCAGCTGGGTGCAGGTCAGCAGGTCATACTCCTCGGTATACTGGGGAGCGTGGGCCGTGAAGCCCAGCTGGCTCACCGTCTGGGCAAACACC
>ERZ841116.319-NODE-319-length-39843-cov-6.145873_pt1 | contig 39843 bp, 27 predicted proteins | sample MGYA00519875_ERZ841116 | MGnify/ENA primary metagenome ERZ841116 (study PRJEB31850, sample SAMEA3708889) | human gut metagenome | biome: human gut; feature: human-associated habitat; material: faeces | place: China | collected 2014 ... | reverse complement strand
AAGCGCCGCAGCGGCCGCCTGCGCAGCAGGCTGACCCCCTGACGGCCCACCAAAGCATGTTTAGACGGTCAACGAAAGTTGGCCGTCTTTTTTTTGTTAACAGTACATGGGGTCGAACCCGTAAGGGCGCGGAGCTGAGGAAATGCGCGAGCATTTGCCAGCGCAGCGCGCAAGGCGCGAAGCGCCGCAGCGGCCGCCTGCGCAGCAGGCTGACCCCCTGACGGCCCACCAAAGATTGTTAAGACGGTCAACTTCGGTTGGCCGTTTTTTGTTAACAGTACATGGGGTCGAACCCGAAAGGGCACGGCCGCTTTCACAGATCGAGTCTACCCTGGGGATCAGTAAAACCGGCGCGTCTGCACGGCAAAGTATGCCTAGGCGAGCGCGATCTCTGGCTTGTTTGAATCTCCGTTTTGGGCGATTAAATAGCATGCATAGCGCGTAAGCTTGTAGTCTTTAACCGCGCGAGCGGCGACACCGGCAGTTATCATTTTCGTGGTGTCACGAAAATGGGAATCAACTGGAGTTTTATTTGTTTCGCACGAGACTTTTGCCCTCTTAACAACTTCGGCGAAGTTCTCCCATCGAGTGTATCCCATGGGTTCCATTAAATCGCGTGCGAGCCAATACTCAACGCCGTCTTCCACATTGGCGCAGCTATCAAGTTCGACACGCCACTTCTCGATATCTCTACTGTCCATATCTCCTCCTCGCTGATCTATTGTCTATGCGCGCTTTGCCCGCTCTGTACTCAGAATAAGGATACGCTGCCGTGCGGACACGAATGGGCCCCGTGCCACTTCGAGGTCACGGGGCCCATAGATATCGATTAGTTGTGCTCTGCTCTAGATAGGTGTCCAGTTTAATTCGATCGATAGTGCGAACCCAGGCTTTCGGTCCGCTTGTGCATGGCTTTGACCATTTCCTGTGCTAGTTGAATCTGCGATTGCAGGCGGGCGAGGGCTGCGATCTCGCTGTCATTGGCGTGTGGCTTGCTCAGCGCCGTTGCCTCGTCTTTCAGGCTTTCAAGCTGTTGCAGGGCCTTGGATAGACCTGCTTCGGTCCTGTTGATCATGCAATAGGTGCTCATCGTGTGCTTAAGGCTGTGTGTCAGGCGTTCGGCATCTGTTGTGGCAATGCCATACTGAGGGAGGGCGATATCCATCGGAGCGGCCGCCTCGGGAGCGTCCAGTGCCGCGTGAGCCGCTGAGACGCCCGCGATGCGCCCAAACACGATGCCGTTGGCGCTTGACAAGCCGCCGATGCGGTCGGCGCCGTGCATGCCGCCTGTTGCCTCACCGCAGGCGTAGAGGCCCTCAACGCCCGTGTACGCGGTCATGTCGATCTTGATACCGCCGTTAGCGGCGTGGGCATACATCGCAACGCGCATCTCGTCAGTCGGGGCGATGCCGTGCTCGTCTTGCAGCCAGGTGGCAAAGGTCTGCACAAACTCTGGGACATCCTCGCGGGGGAAATCGTAGCGGAGCGCCAGGCCTTCGGCTCCCGCTTGGTCGATGGCTAGGTCGATAGCGCGAGAATCCAGACGCGAAGTGAAGGGACCATATCCGGAGCGTTGCTCGAGCAGATCGTCGAGCTTATCGTCGGCGTTATCGACCGGCTGGTCGAACTTGACGTAGCGCCAGGTCTTCTCGTTAAAAACAAGGTTTCGCTTGGGCTCTATAAAGCCGGGCATCATCTGCATGAACTCTATATTAGTAAGGGACGCACCGTGCGCCAGCGCGATAGCCTGTGATGAGCTGAGCACGTCGGCGGAAGTGAGGCTGCGCTCGAACAGGCCACCCGTGCCGCCCGCAGCGATGATAGTGGCCTTGACTGCCATAGGCACGAGACGCTCGTTTGTCCGGTCGTAGAGCGTGGCGCCGACAATCTTTCCGTCCGTATCTTCAACAAGGTCGATAAGCTCATGGCGGGGGAGCAGGCGAATGCCGAGCGACTCGATCCGGGTCGTCAGAGCGTCCTCAAGGGGCTTGCGGGTGAGGCCGCGCCACATGCGCGTCTTGTGGTCAAAGCAGGGGATAAACTGCTTTTGCTGGGCGCTCTCGGCGCTTTGCGGACGCTGGAGCTCAACGCCCAGGTCTTGCTCGAGCCATTCAATTGCCTGGGGAATGCCGTGGACAAACGTCTGGACAAGCTCGGGGTCGGCGACGCCGCCACCAACGGTCTGGATGGTATCGATGAGGTCTTGTTCGTCGTCTTCGTTAACGGGTCCGATAAGCCCCAGGCCCCAGGTTCCGGGGAAGAAGCTCGATCCACTCATAGTCTTGCCGGCGCTTGCCACAGCGACGGTTGCGCCCGTGCGTGCCGCTTCGATGGCGGCGCAAAGGCCCGCAATGCCAGATCCAATTACCAGTACATCAGTCGATTCCATCGGATTCCTTTCTCGTCCGGCGCATTGTCGCATGGGTGATCGGCAATGGGGCCGCAAAGACTCGGCAAATCGGTAAAGGGCAAATATGGCAGGTGGGCGTCATGGACGTTCTGACGCTCCGTCTCATCACATCTCGTATTTCGCCCCAACTGATATATCGGCATTAGCTGCCCTGCGACAGCGTAAACAAAAAGAGCCGCTACCCCGAAAGGTAGCGGCTCCAAAGCTCAACTATGTGAGCATCGCGCGGGCGCGACTAGGCCTTGAGGGCCTCCTCGACGGCGACAGCGCAGGCGACGGTGGCACCGACCATGGGGTTATTGCCCATGCCGATGAGACCCATCATGTCGACGTGCGCAGGCACGGAGGAAGAACCGGCGAACTGGGCGTCGGAGTGCATGCGGCCCATGGTGTCGGTCATGCCGTAAGAGGCAGGGCCGGCGCCCATGTTGTCCGGGTGCAGGGTACGGCCAGTGCCGCCACCAGAAGCGACGGAGAAGTACTTCTTGCCAGCCTCGAGGCGCTCCTTCTTGTAGGTGCCAGCGACGGGGTGCTGGAAGCGCGTGGGGTTGGTGGAGTTACCGGTGATCGAGATGTCGACGTTCTCGTGCCACATGATGGCAACGCCCTCGCGGACGTCATCGGAACCGTAGCAGTTAACGGCAGCGCGGGGACCATCGGAGTAGGGGATGGTCTCGACGACCTTGAGCTCGCCCGTGTAGTAGTCGAACTGGGTCTTCACGTAGGTGAAGCCGTTGATGCGGGCGATGATCTGAGCGGCGTCCTTGCCCAGACCGTTGAGGATAACGCGCAGCGGCTTCTTGCGAGCCTTGTTGGCGTTCAGAGCCAGGCCGATAGCGCCCTCAGCGGCAGCGAAGGACTCGTGGCCAGCCAGGAAGGCGAAGCACTCGGTGTCGTCGGAGAGCAGCATAGCGCCCAGGTTGCCGTGGCCCAGACCGACCTTGCGGTCCTCGGCAACGGAGCCGGGAACGGTGAAGGCCTGGATACCCTCGCCGATGATGGCGGCAGCCTCAGAAGCGGTCTTGGCGCCACGCTTGACAGCGAGAGCGCAACCGAGGGTGTAGGCCCACTCGGCGTTCTGGAAGGCGATGGACTGGGTGTTGTTGACGATCTCACGCGGGTTGAAGCCCTTGTCGGTGCAGATCTGCAGAGCTTCCTCGAGGGAGGCGATGCCGTTGTCGGCGAGGCACTTGTTGATCTTGTCAGCGCGGCGCTCGTAACCTTCGAACGTAACAGTCATAGTTATTTCCCTCCCTTTCTACTCGTGAACCGGGAACACGCTGGCGACGGAGTGAGTCTCCTCGTCGGTGCGCGGGTCGATGTACTTGGCAGCGTTCTCCCACTGACCATAGTGGCCCATAGCGCCAGCGATGGCCTCCTCGGGGGTCTTGCCGGCCTTGACGGCGTCGGTGAACTTGCCGAGGTTCAGGAACTCGAATGCGATGATCTCGTTCTTGTCGTTGAGAGCCATGCGGGTGACGTAGCCCTGAGCGAGCTCGAGGTAACGAGCGCCCTTGGCCTTGGTGCCGAACATGGTGCCGACCTGAGAGCGAAGGCCCTTGCCGAGGTCGTCGAGGGAGGCGCCCACGGGCAGGCCGCCCTCGGAGAACGCGGTCTGGCTGCGGCCGTAAACGATCTGCAGGAAGATCTCGCGCATAGCAACGTTGATGGCGTCGCAGACGAGGTCGGTGTTGAGGGCCTCGAGGATGGTCTTACCGGGAAGGATCTCGGAAGCCATGGCGGCAGAGTGGGTCATGCCCGAGCAGCCGATGGTCTCAACGAGGGCCTCCTCGATGATGCCGTCCTTGACGTTCAGCGTGAGCTTGCAGGCGCCCTGCTGAGGTGCGCACCAACCCACACCGTGCGTAAGACCGGAGATGTCGGAAATCTCCTTAGCCTGGACCCACTTGCCCTCCTCGGGGATGGGTGCGGGGCCGTGGTATGCACCCTTGGCAACGGGGCACATGTTCTCCACTTCCTGTGAGTACTGCATGCCTCTCCTCTCTATCGTGTTGGCGTCCCGTCGGGGGGTCGTGGCTGGCGATTGCCGGGCGACCCTTCGAAAGGGACATGACATGCAGCCCCTATAATACCGCGAAATGCACGGAATATTCGGCGAACGGCTCAGTTTTCGTAGCGAGAAGTCCGGAAGTTTTAATTGAAACGGTTTAACTCTATATTCTGTGGTCGTGAACTTTTGTAGAGGGGGTTCGTCTTTGGCAAGCTTTTGGTCAGCTCTTGTAAGCGTTGCAGGGGCTGACCTGTTGCAACGGTGCCGTTCGCCGCCTGTTTATTGCCTTTGGCCGCGCGAATGTATTGTTTTGCGTGAATGTTTTGGTGGCACGCTTCAATCGTGTTGTATTGGATGGCAAGCAGATCCCGGCGAAGGGAGCGCCATGCAGCGCGTTTGGAGAACGGTTACCGGCTTTTACCATGTTTGTGCCCGCGGTACGGGCAAGCAGCTCATCTTTGAGGGCGATGAAGACCGGTGGGAGTTTTTGGAGCTGATGCGCGAGTGCTGCCGCGAGGCGGGCGTGACGGTTATCGCCTGGTGCCTTATGGGCAATCACGTGGATCTGGTACTCTCGGATTATGAGGACACGATGAGCGCGGCGATGCAACGACTGCTTTTGACGTACGCTCGTCGGTTCAATAAACGCACGGGGCGCACGGGCCATCTGTTCCAGAACCGTTTTGACCGGCGCTCGCTCGATACCGACCGTTATCTAATGGCCGCCATTCGCTATGTTCATGCTAATCCGCAGGAGGCGGGTATCGCCCTGATCGAGCGCTATCCGTGGAGCAGCTTTGCCGAGTATCTGCGAGCGTATGACAACGATATGACGAGGGGATTTTCGGACCCTTCTTGTGTGCTCGAGCTCTTTGAGTCTGTCAGGGGGTTTCTGGATTATTCTCTGTCAATGCCCGATGGTTCCGATCCGGTGATTCATGATATGGATGAGACAGAGTGGGAGCGGCGTGCGTTTGCCGACAAGATGGCGAAGCGCCTGGGCGTGCCGCTCAACGAACTCAAGACCGTAGCACCCTCGCGGCGAGACGGAATCATTTTCGCCCTGCACGATGGCGGCTACACGGTGCGCGAGATCGAACGGTATACGGGAATCAGCAAGAGTACCGTCTCTCGTATCGTGCGCGCTTATGCGCGGGTGAATGCTCAGGCTGAGGGCTCGGAATAGAAAATGGCCGAACCACTCTTGTCAAGCGATTCGGCCAACAAAATTCTTAAGATTTGGGACAAATACTACTGATTATTTTGTCCCGTGAGCATGCCGTCGAGGGTGCGCCAGGCGAGCTCGGCGCACTTGACGCGGGCGGGCATGTGCGAGATGTCCTGGAGCTGGGCGGCTTCGTCCAGGTCTTCCAGGTCCTCCTCGGAGAGCTTCTCGCCGCGGATCATGGCGAGGAAGAGCTCTGCCAGGTGGCGAGCTTCCTCGACGGTCTCGCCGGTGATGAGGTCGGCCATGATGTCGGCACTGGCCTGGCTGATGGCGCAGCCGTGACCGGTAAAGGAGGCCTCCTCGATCACGTTGTTCTCGACACGCAGCTGCAAGGTGAGCTCGTCTCCGCAGCTGGGGTTGATGCCGTCGTGCTCGTGCGTGGGAGCATCCATCTCGTACTTATAGTCGGGGTGCGAGTTGTGCTCCATAAATGTGGTGGAGGTGTACAGATTACCCATTGAACGTGCTCCAAACGTGATGCAGGCCGGCGATGAACTTGTCGATGTCGGCCTTGTCGTTGTAGAAGGCTACGCTGGCGCGGCAGCAGGCAAGGTTCTCGACGCCCAGCCAGGTGAGCAGCGGCTGCGCGCAGTGGTGACCGGCGCGGATGCAGACGCCGTCCATGTCCATGATGCTCGCGACATCGTGCGGGTGGATGCCCTTGACATTAAAGCTCACGACGCCGTGGTGGTTATCCCAATAGATTGAGCCGATGATCTGGACAAAGTCGAGCTGCATGAGCTCGCCCATCAGGTAGTGGACGAGTGCCTGCTCGCGTGCCTGGATGTTTTCGTAGCCCACCGTGTTGACGAGGTAGTCGAGGGCGGCGCCTGTGGCGAAGATGCCGGCGGCGTCCTGCGTGCCGGCCTCGAACTTCTCGGGGACGGGAGCCCAGACGGCGTCCTGCTCAGTAACCGAGTCGATCATCTCACCGCCGGTAAGCATGGGCGGCATGGCGTTGAGCAGATCCATCTTGCCCCACAGCACGCCGATGCCCATGGGGCCCATGGCCTTGTGCGCGCTAAAGGCAAAGAAGTCGGCGCCCAGATCGGCCACATTGACTGGCATGTGCGGCAGCGACTGTGCGCCGTCGACGACCAGATAGCCGCCGTACTTGTGCACGAGCTTGCCGAGGTTCTTGACCGGATTCTCGACGCCCAGGACGTTAGAGACCTGACCCACGGCCAGGATCTTGGTCTTGGGGCCCACCTTGGCCAGAACCTCCTCGGTGGTGAGCTGGCCGGTCTTGGTGGGGTAGAGGTAGACGAGCTTGGCACCGGTCTCGCGGCAGACCTGCTGCCACGGAATCAGGTTGGAGTGGTGCTCCATGATGGTGATGACGACCTCGTCGCCCGGTTCGAGCACTGTGGGCGCAAAGCTCTTGGCGACCAGGTTGAGCGACTCGCTCGTGTTGCGGGTGAAGACGATCTCGTTGGCGTTGGGGGCGCCGATGAGATCGGCGATCTGTTGGCGGACCTTCGCGATGGCGTCGGTGGCCTCGACGGACAGCGAGTACAGGCCGCGCAGAGGGTTGGCGTTCATGCGCTGGTAGAAGTCGCGTTCGGCGTCGAGCACACAGGCAGGGCGCTGCGCGGTGGCGGCGCTATCGAGGAAGGCGATCTCGGGGTGCTGCTGGAACAGCGGGAACTGGCCCTTGTAGGGGTTGGTCTCGATATCTACGGTGGGCCAGCCGCGCGAAGCCTCGTCGCTGGCGTCGAGCTCCATAGGCTCCGGTGCGGTACAGGTGTCACATTTAACGTGCTCGGTATCGATCATGCGAGCTCCTCCTCAAAGTTGTCGATTAGGTTGTTGCCCAGGCGGACGACGGCGGCGCGGGTGCGCTCGTCGGTGGCGGAAAGCGCAGCGTCCTCCAGCTTGGCGCGGATGAACAGGTCCTCGGCTGCGTTTTGGTCAAGGCCGCGGCAGGCGAGGTAGAACAGCTGCTCGTCGCGGACGTGGCCGATGGTGGCGCCGTGGTTGCCGGCGACGTCGTCCTCGTCGCAGAGGATGACGGGAACGGTTTTGTTGTCGACGCCCTTGTTAGCCAAGAGCACCGTCTCGCGCTCGGTGCCGGTTGCACCCTTGCAGCCGTGCACGAGGTCGATGGTGCCGCGGTAGACCTTCTTGGACGTGCCGGTCAGCACGCCGTTGGCGTCGATTTCGCACTCGGTCTTGCGACCGCGGTGGCGCAGCTCGTAGTTAAAGTCGCGCACCTGCTCGCGGGCGCCCAGGTAATCGGTATCGATGGTCACCTTGGCGGTATCGCCCAGCAGGTCGCCGGCAAGGCCGGTGGCGCTGGCGCCGGCACCCAGGACAGTGTGCTGCACGTTGACGCGCGCGCCCTCGTCTAGGAACAGGCCGGTGTCGTCGAGTGCGATCCAGCTGTCGTCGAGTGTCTGCGTGCAGGTCACGTTGACGGTGGCGTACTCGTGGGCGCACACACGCAGCACGGAGCCCACGACGCCCTCGCCGGCAACGGGGGAGTCCAGGGCTAGGGCGAGGTCGAGCGTTGCCTGCGGGCGGGCGACGACGTCGATGGCGGCAATCGCAGCCGCTGCGTCGACGCCACTCACGCGCACGGTAACGGCGGCGTGCTGGTAGGCGGGAACATCGATGACGATGCGCTTGGTGGCGTGCTCGGTCAGATACGCATAGGCAGCCTCGCCCATGCCTGTCTCGAAGGCCTCGGCAGGGGAGAGCTCCTCCTCGAGCTTGATGGCGCCGGCCTGGTAGACAGAGGTGGCGGGCACGTCGAGCTCGGTCTCGGGCGTGATGCGGGCACGGTCGGCAGCGTCGCCGGGGGCGGAGGCGCGGCGCTCGGGGAAGCGCTCGGCCATGGCGTCCATGGCGGCGTCGAAGGCGTCGGCCGAGCCGGCAAGCTGCTCGTCCAAGCCCTCGACCTCAACGGCCTCGGTGGGAGCGGCGGCAAGTTCGTTCGAAAGTTCGAGCTTGGTCTGATTCATTTTCAACCAGCCCCAGGTTGCTGCGGGCATCGCGTTGACCTGCTCGAGCGTGGTGGCAGCGGTGTTGGTTTCCTGTTTCATTATCCGATCGCTCCTTCCATCTCGAGCTTGATCAGGTTGTTCATCTCGACGGCGTACTCCAGCGGCAGCTCCTTGGAGACCGGGTTGGCAAAGCCGTTGACGATCATGGTGCGGGCCTCTTCCTCCGAGATGCCGCGGCTCATCAGGTAGAACACCTTGTCGTCGCCGATGCGGCCGATGGTGGCCTCGTGGCCGATGTCGACGTTCTTGGCGCGGATGTCCATGGCGGGGATGGTGTCGGAGCGGCTCTGGTCGTCGAGCATGAGCGACTGGCAGCTCACGGTTGCCTTGGAACCCTCGGCCTTGGGCGTGGCCACGATGGAGCTGCGGAAGGTCTGAATGCCGCCGCTCTTGGAGATGCCCTTGGTCTCGACGGTTGCCGAGGTCTCGGGGGCGTTGAGCACGACCTTACAGCCGGTATCGAGGTTCTGCCCGGCGCCGGCAAAGGTGATGCCGGTAAAGCTCGACCGGGCGCGGCGGCCGTTGAGCACACTCATGGGGTAGAGGTAGCCCACGTGGCTGCCGAAGGAGCCACTGATCCACTCTATGTCGCCATCCTCGTCCACGCGCGCACGCTTGGTGTTGAGGTTGTACATGTTTTTGGACCAGTTCTCGATGGTCGAGTAGCGCAGGTGCGCACGCTTACCCACAAAGAGCTCGACGGCGCCGGCGTGGAGGTTGGCAACGTTGTACTTGGGCGCGGAGCAACCCTCGATGAAGTGCAGGTCGGCGTCGTCCTCGACGATGATGAGCGTGTGCTCAAACTGGCCGGCGCCCTTGGCGTTAAGGCGGAAGTAGCTCTGCAGCGGGAAGTCCAACTTGGTGCCCTTGGGCACGTAGACAAACGAGCCGCCCGACCATACGGCGCCGTGCAGGGCCGCAAACTTGTGGTCGGTGGGCGGGATGAGCGTCATAAACTTCTCGTGGATGAGCGGCTCCCACTGCGGGCCATGCAGGGCCTCCTCGATGCCGGAATAGACGATACCCATCTTGGACGCGGTGTCCTGCATGTTGTGGTAGACCAGCTCGGAGTCGTACTGCGCGCCGACGCCCGCCAGGTAGCTGCGCTCGGCCTCGGGGATGCCCAGGCGCTCAAAGGTGTTCTTGATGTCGTCGGGCACCGACTCCCAGTCGTGCTTTTGGTCGGTGTTGGGCTTGACGTAGGTGACGATGTTGTCCATGTCCAGGCCCTCGATGGAGGGGCCCCACGTCGGGTCGGGAAAACGATTGAAGATCTCGAGGGACTTTAAGCGCAGATCGAGCATCCACTGTGGCTCGTCCTTCTTGGCGCTGATCTCGCGCACGATGTCGGGCGTGATGCCGGCGTCGAGGCGCTCGAATCCCTCCTCGCCGTAGGTGAAGTCGTAGAGGCTGCGGTCGATGTCCGCGACCTCGGTGCGGTTCTTGGTCATTGCGTCGCCCCTTTACGCCTGCTGCTCGGCAGCGGCGGCCTCGGCCTGGGCGCGCTGCTCGGCGGCCTCGCGCTCGAAGGTCTCAAAGCCGTTCTTGTCGATCCAGGGGATCAGCGAGGCATCGTCCTCGCGCACGATGTGGCCCTTGACCATAACGTGGACGCGGTCGACATCCAGGTGCTCCAGGATGCGCGTGTTGTGCGTGATGATGAGCATGGAGCCGTCGCAGCTCTTGCGGTAGGCGTCCATACCGTGGCTGACGGTGGACAGGGCGTCGACGTCCAGGCCGGAGTCGGTCTCGTCCAAGATGGCGAGCTTGGGCTGCAGCAGCAGAAGCTGGAGCATCTCGACCTTCTTTTTCTCGCCGCCCGAGAAGCCCACGCCCAGCTCACGGTTGAGGTAGGCGGTATCCATGTTAAGCTCGGCCGCGAACTCCTTGACGCGACGGCGGAACTCCTTGCCCTTCATCTCCAGGCCGGGGCGGCCGGCGATACTGGCGCGCAAAAAGCTCGACAGTGGCACGCCGGGGATCTCGACCGGGGCCTGGAAGCTCAGGAACAGGCCGGCGCGCGAGCGCTTGTCGGTGGTGAGCTCGGTGATGTCCTGGCCGTCAAAGACGATGCGGCCGTCGTTGACCGTGTAGACGGGGTCGCCCATGACCAGGTGGCCAAGGGTGGACTTGCCGGCGCCGTTGGGTCCCATCAACACGTGGGTCTCGCCGGCGGCGACGTTGAGGTTAACGTCGTGGAGGATGGTCTTCTCGTCCACGGAGGCTGTCAGACCTTCGATGGAAAGCAGCGGATTTGCGCTCATGCTGTCCCTCTCTGTATATGGTGTACTCATAGGTGTACTAAACCCTAGGAATCTTCTCGGAATAAAGTTACTATGGGTTCGGCGTTAGTCAAGGGAAAACCCGACTAATCCACTCGACTTTTCTAGATGTGGGACATAATAATCAGGTTTGTTTGCCCCGCGTGCATGGGATTTGGGACAAACAAGCCTGATTTTGTCCCAGGATCAACGGGAGGGTAGGTATGCTCATTTCTTCTAAGGGCCGCTATGCCCTCCGGTTAATGATCTATATCGCGGCGCTGGGTGACGCCGAGGGCAAGATTGCTTTGCGCGAGGTTGCCGACCGTGAACATATCTCGCAAAAGTATTTGGAGCAGCTGGTTCGTCCGCTTATGAAGGCGGGCCTGCTTAAGAGCGTGCGCGGCAAAGGCGGTGGCTACATGATGGCCAAGGACCCCGCCGAGGTGCGTGCTGGCGACATCCTGCGCGCTGTCGAGGGCAGCACGGCGCCCGTGGCGTGCGACGGCATCGACAACAGCTGCACCCGCAGCGATTTGTGCTCGACCGTCAAGTTCTGGCGCGGTTTGGACGACGTGATCGAAAAGTACGTCGACGGCGTGACGTTGGCAGACCTAGCCGCCGTCCCCGAAATCAACTTTGACATTAAGCTGTAGGGGTGCAAATGGCATCTCTCGACAAGGTGTACAAGCAAATCGAAGTTTTTGCTCGGGAATGTGACGCCGAGAAGGTCGTATTGTTTGGTTCTCGTGCTCGAGGCGACAACTTGCCCAAGAGCGATATTGACATCGCCGTAGCAGGTTGCCGGGATTTCGGCCGTTTCTCATATTTGATCGAGGAACATCTTGATACTCTTTTAGATGTAGATGTCGTCAATCTCGACGAGTCCCTATCGCAGCAATTGCTCGATGAGATTGCCAGGGATGGTGTGATTCTGTATGAAAAAATATGAGAACTTTGTTAGCGCCTTGGCGAATCTTGAGGATGCGCCCAATCAGGATCTCAACAATGATTTTGTTCAGAGTGGATTAATTAATAAGTTCAATCTTCAATTTGAACTGAGCTGGAAGCTCCTTAAGCGTCTGCTCGAGTATGAGGGCGCCACGCTTGCCGCGTCGGGGTCTCCTCGTGCCATCTTGAAGGAGTCGTACCGATTCTACGACTTTATTGATGAGGCAGCCTGGCTAGACATGCTCAGAGACCGCAATACGAACGTCCATATCTATGACAACAAGCTCGCTCAAGATTTGATTCAGCGTATCCTGAACGTCTATATCCCCGCTTTCTGTCAGTTGAGAGACGGGCTGATGGGACGCTACGGCGATCTTCTTCTGGTGCCCGACGACCAGTTTGTTTAATTCCTTTAGATTTCGCGGATTTCGCGGAGGGTTGTTGCCGTTTACCGAGGGGTTGTTGTGCAACAACGGGCGAGCTGCAATACTTACTCTTATCTTTGCAAACTGCACTTTAACTACACCAATGCAGGGAGGATCTTATGCAGCCCAAGCATTCTGCTATTGTCGCGGGCCTGACGCTGGCGCTTTCGTTTGGCGCCGTTTCCGCGCCGGCACCCGCCGCTGCCGAGGAGCCCACGCCGGGCGTTGCCTCGAATGCGACCGATATCGATAAGGGTCTCTATACCCAGCAGTCCTTCTCGGGCGTGCTGAGGTCGGTCCAGGGCGTTTCGTTTGTTAACGTGACCACCGAGATGAAGTACTTTACCAAGTACGAGAGCCATGGCAACTATAACCAGGGCTTTTCGTATGGCGACGGCTATAACGCGCTGGGCTATTACCAGTTCGACCGTCGATGGTCGCTCATTCCGTTTATGAGGCAGGTCTACAACTACGATTCTGCTAAGTACAGCATGCTCAAGGACGCGATCGATCGCGGCGGTGAGATTTCTAACGCGAACAACCCCATGTATGCGAACGGACAGCTCACCGAGCTGGGCCGCATTGCGCAAGAGGCCTTCCTGGGTGCGTATAACACCGATCCGGCTGAGTTCTCTGCTCTGCAGGATGCATACGCGTACAACTCGTACTATGCGGTGACGGAGTCGTGGCTTAAGAACGCTTTGGGCATTGACATTTCCGGGCGCGCCGATTGCGTCAAGGGCATGGTGTGGAGCATCACCAACATGTGCGGCACCGGTGGCTGCCAGGACTTTTTCCGTTGGGCGAATCTTTCCAGCAGCATGACCGACCGCGAGTTTGTGACGGCGCTGTCTGATAGCGTGGTCAATAACGTTGCGAAGAAGTACTCGAGCCAGCCCCAGTACCACGAGGGCTGGAAGAACCGCTATCGCAACGAGCTCAAGGACTGCTTGGTCTATATCGCCGAGGACGAGGCTGCCGCGGCAACGCCTGTGGAGCCTGAACCCACGCCGGCGCCCGGCCCGAGCATGGCGCCGGCCGCCCCCGCTGCACCAACGCCTGATGCCGATGGCGATGCGGGCGATAGCGGCGATACGGATACGCCCTCGACCGGTACGGGCAGCGATGATGCCGGTAACGGTGGAGCAACGTCTGGTGGCGCTGCGGCCGGCGATACTTCTGGCTCCACCGATGCGGGAACTTCCAACGGCTCCGGTGGCTCCTCTGCCGATGATGGCTCCTCTAACGGTTCTGGCTCCGATGCTTCTGAGGGTGGTTCGAGCAAGGGTTCCGATGCGGGCAGTTCTTCCACCGAGAACAAGCCCTCCGTTGGTGAGCAGCTTGGATCCGTGCTGGGCTCTCTGACAGCCGGTATTACGAGCGGCTCGCCCTCTGATGAGAATGTTTCTGGCGAGGCTTCTAAATCCGAGACGGTCGGCGAGGCTTCGACTGATGATGGCGCTAAGCAGGTAAAAGCTGAGCATAAGGACGGTGACGCTAAGCGGGCCAAAGCTGATCCTAAGGAGGACGACGAGAAGAACGTCGTTACGACCTCGACGACTACCACCACGACCACGACGTCCAAGTCTTCGGGTGGCAACATGCCCAAGACGGGCGACCTCATCGTTATGGCAAGCCTTGCCAGCGCGAGCTTGGCCACACTGGGTGCCACGTCTATCGTGAGCGGCAAGCATAAGCTCGACCAGCAGAACAAGGCTACCGGCGAGGATGGCTCCGAAGAGTAGCCTTTTGAGTCGTTTTTATAAGAGTTTTGGATGGGGCTCGGTGCGTTTGCATCGGGCCCCATTTTTGTTGTGCAACGATTTATTGCGTTCCTTTGGGGTATCTGTTGCTACCGTTGCCCGAAACGTTTGCGCGGAGATAACGTTGATGCTATGGCTGCTCGGTACAATGGGCATCGTGTTGCGTTTAAGGGAGAAGCTACGGTGTCTGAACAGGCGATTTATGGTGCGGGCACCAACGTTGGTGTACAGTTGCTCAATCGTTTGGATGATGGGCGGCTACCGGTCGACGTGCATGATTTTGCAGAGGCCATAAACCGATGTGTTCTGGTCGACAAGACCATGTTTATTGCCGATGTGCTAGATTGCGACGCGTCCGTCGTGGTGTGCTGCCGGCCCAAGGGTTTTGGCAAGAGCATGAATCTGTCGATGCTCAGGGCTTTTCTGGAGCGTCCCGCGGTCGGTCCTGCGGTCGATCGTGCTGGTCGGAGTTTGTTTGCCGATGCTCAGATTTGGGATGCGGGCGGTGGGCGCTATCGGGATGAGTGCGCGTGCTATCCGGTGATATCGCTGGATTTTTCTGGCGCTGCGAGGCGTGGCGCCACTGTTACCGGTGTGGTGCGTGATGCGTTTATGGGCGAGTGCGCTCGGCTGTTGGCATATCTGGAAGCTCCTGATTTGCCTCGAGGCAAGCTGCGCCACATCGAGCGCGTTGCGCGTGGCGTGGCAAGCGAGGACGAGATTGGCTTGGTGCTCGGTGTGCTTATTGAGTTGCTGGAGATGGCCTGCGATGAACAGGTTGTATTGCTTGTTGACGGGTACGACGTGGCGTGGTTGGGCTATGTGGGCGCGACGGACAATCGCGGCGCCGGTTTGACGGAGCGACTCGGTCGCGTGCTGTTCGATGCCATTGCCGCTGCGGGCGATTCGTTGCGACTGGCGTGCATGATGGGGGAGTGTCCCGGCCCTGCCGAGGCAGCGCTATCTGCGCGCAGTTGCTCGTATCGCCTGGCGACGCCGCTCTCGACATGGTGTGACCGGTGGTTTGGCTTTTCAGATGCCGAGGTTCGGGCTCTGTTGAGCCATGCTGGATGCGAGGAATGCTTGGATGATGCGCGTGAATGGCTCGAGGGATACCGGTTTGGCGGGGCATATTGCTCGAGTCCGGCGCGTGTGATCGGCTTTCTGGACCGTGGCTGCACGCCGCCCATGCGTGCCGACCTGTATGGGTATGCCGATTGCCTGAGTGAGGTAGTTGCCGGGTGGAATCTCGACCGCCTTTCGGCCTTGTTCGATTTGCTCGAAGCCCATGGATGCGTTGAGGTTCCGCTTCGTTTGGACGCCGCGGGGCCAGATGCCTTGCCTGACGACGACCCGTGGACGGCACTGTACCTGTCCGGTTTTCTGACGACGGATATGACCGAGGAGCCGGTAAACGGTGATCTGCGCCGCGCTCTGCGGCTGCCCAATAACGAGCTTCGCTATGTGCTGCGCTTGGTAATAATTGAGTGGTTTGAGTGCGCTGCCGAGGACGTTCGAGACATCGACGCGTTTCGCGACGGGCTGTGCCGTGGGGACGAGGATGCGGTGAGGCGGGCGCTGGGCCGTGTACTTGGAGATGCGGGAATCGGTGCGACTGACCCAGATGCGCCGTTGCCATATCACCTGCTCTTGCAGGGGCTCTGTTTTGGCTTGCCGGGCTATGCCAATCCTGCCTCGAGACGAACGTGCGGCGCGGATCGCTGGGATATCCAGGTATTCCCTACGGGTAATGTGTTCGATGTGGCCGACACGATCGGCATGCTCGACGAGCGCCCGCTGATAACGATCAACATGATTTACGACCCCGGTGTGGACGCGCTGGGCCTGGAGCTGCTGGCGGTGCACGCACTGCTCGAGATCGAGCGCAACGGCATCGACGAGATTCGAGTGCCACGACCCGGCGTTGGCCGCATGCGCTGGGGATTCGGGTTTGACGGGCAGCGTGTGGCCGCAGTGTGCCAACGGCTGTAGGGGGCGATGAGGTTCCTGCTACTTGTTAACCGCTGCCAGACGAATGAACCGTGCCCGTGCCGTCCTTCCACGACGTCGCCGGGCTCGACGAGCAGCCGCTCGCCGAGCCGCTCGAGTTATCCGACGGGCGCCGCTGCCGCCTGGACATCCCGCAGCCCGGGCTGCTCGAGGACGACTGTGCCGCGTTGCTGCCGCTGCCCACCGGTACAACGCCGGGCCCGCGCTCGCCGGCCGCGAGGTCGCCGTGGGACTGGGTGCCTTCGGCGTCACGCCGGTCGACCCCTCGACCGACGAGGTCGTGGCGACCTGCCCCCCGCGAGCGGGGCGACGCCCCGATGGACAGCGCCGACCCGACGCTGCAGCTCAGACTGCTGTGCATGCGCCCAGGCGGGCGCGGTTGCTCAGGCAGGCAAGGGTCCCCGTGCGCAAGTCGGCCTAGGGGTTCGACTGGTCGCACGTGCGGTTCCCCGAGGGCTGGGGCCGCGACGACATGCACGTTCCTCTCGGACATCGCGATGAACATCGCGAGCATGGACTACTAGTTCTACTGCTTCGCTGGCTGCAGGAACCTCGTTACGATCTACGTGGACTCCACCTGAGCGCTGCCGAGCGGTGCGAGTGGCCTGTACACGTTCTACAACTGCACCCTGATCGTGGGCGGCTGCGGCACGGTGTACAGCAGCTCAAACACGAGCTATGCGTACATGAGGATTGACTCGGCAAGCGTGGCTGGTTATTTGACAGTGGCCTAGTGTTTAAGAATTGTACCCACGGCTTTCTTCGCCACTGGCACAGCCTTGTCTTTAACGATTGGGCCTATCGTGTCTTTCGCCATTACCAGTGCGCCGACGCCTAATGCTGCCATACCGACGCCTGCCAGCTTGGCCTTTTCGGCGGCTACGCCCTTGTGGTATTCGCAAATGGGCAGCTTAGAGCCTTCTGGCAGTTCCTTCTTGCAGACGATGCATCTAGCAGCCATATCTACCCCTGCCCTTCTTCTGCCTGATTTTCAGGGGCATCTTCTCCAACCACCAGATGCACCTCATCAGGTTCTTGCGCCACTTTCCGCAGGGATTCGAGAACGCCGCCCTCAATCAAGCCGGCGCGCTCCTCGCGGCCCCCAATCTGCAGTCCAACAACGGAACCCGATAACTGAACGAAGCCTCTCACTATGTCGCCTCTGTTGCCCTTGCTGTATGAGTTGAGCAAGCGCAGGGTGTCCTTCTGCTCGAGTTTGTTTTCCAGGATGAATTGCTTGAACTGTTCGAGCGCGGCATCTGCAGCTGCTGGCTCCTCAAGGACGCGATAAGCTGCATACTCTGTCTTGGCCATAAGAGCAATCACCGTGAGGTCGACCATGGCAGTGTTTGCTGCCTTGCCCCAGTCCCTGGCCTTGCCCTGCTTGCCCATCGCCAGAGAGAGTTCTGCCTGGAAGTTGCCCTGCAGGGTGCAGCGCGCCTGCGTGGCCGATGACGCGATGTCCATTATCTTGATCTCGCGCAGCCGCGAATCTTCGATGAGCATGGCCTGCTGCAGTTGTTGCCAGGCGCTCTCGGCCAATGCGATACGGTCTGCCTGGTTCTCGATGCGCAGCGCCTCAACGTTGGCGGCGACGGCCTCGATGGCATCCATGACGTTCGCCATCATCACTTGCATCTGCACATCCACGATTGACTGCGTCATATCTTGCGGAAACTGTTCGGCCTTAATCCTTGCCTTCTCGTATATCTGGCCCGTCTTCACGCTCCTGAGTTGTGGCAGCAGGTCACCGGTCTTCTTCTCGACCGAAAAAACCAGCTCCCCACTCTTCATAAGCTCTTCAGCTGCCGCACTAAAATCAGCGACATACTTCGTGTCTCCTCGATTGGCGAGCTTCTTGATGATGTCATAGATGGCTGGCGCGAACTTAGCCATGGTGTCGGCGTCCGAGAGGAATTTCACGAGCGATTCGTTCGTTTGAGCGGGTATCAGATTCATGTCATTGTCGAACACCGTCGCCTCCAGCACCGTTACCCTAGGAGGAAGCTTTGCTGGAGACAAAGAGCTAATCGGTACGATTGCCGCCTCATCGCTTTGTGTCGCCGTAAAGCCACAATGCGGGCAGGTTGATGCGCTCGAGGATATCTTCGCGTGGCACTCTGGGCAGAAGATTAACGACACAAGGTCATCCTCCCTAAGGTTAAATAATCAAAACCCGTGAGCAATCATGACGCCACAGGCCCATTTACGGGAAATGGAATCCTCGGCGCCGCTGCCTCACATGTGTGCAAATCCTACCACCATCATGCGACGCCAAACTTATTCATCGTTCGCCGTCGGAAAGCATAGGCCAAGATTCGTGTGCCTATCTATGGAATTAAGACCCTGTCTGATGTATTCCCACGTTTCCTTACGATCACCCGCCACCGAGAAATCTGAGTCATTGATGAATGAGATGAATGCCTCGATATCGTTCCGGTACTTGTGGGCAAACGCTAACGAATCCTTACGCTTATCTGAGTCATGGCTATTGAGCTTGTTGTACAAGACGTGGTCTAGATTGCACGACATGTAGATTGCAAGGTACGGTATGCCGCCTATGGCAGGCTCTAACGCTAGCCTGTCCATGTTCGCGCTCTTTCGTCTATTCCGATCGATTATTTGCTGCCGGTTGGCTGCGATGATCTGCCCTGGATTGTAAACGGTCTTCGGAACCGTAGCCAGCTCTGTCACCGCATTGTCTGAAACGTAGGCGCCGTCGGTGTCCATGAGGTGCACGACCTGTAGCATGTCTGCTTTGCGAAGACGGTACGTGCTCATGTGGTCCTTGATGAAAGCGTTGACCTTGCGCACGATGTTTTGAGGTGTGGCGCCATTTTCCGCGGTTACATCGCCGTGGACCACATAGACGTAGACCTCATCTTGGTCGAAGACCTTTGATAAGATCACGGATAATGCGGACTGATCGGATGGACCCTCGACGATGAAGAGGACGACCTTCTTACTCTCCACTAGTAACACCCGCCTCAATGAACGCGAGTTCGATCTCGCCGTTGTGTGTCGGCTCGTAGAGTTGCTCCTTTTGTCCGCCGAGAACGATATCCCTGTAGTAGAAGTCCCTTAGGTTGTTGGAGGACTTTACGTTGGCCATCCTGGCATACCTCTTTGCCGGGTTAGTGGTGGTGAAGGCAATGAAGCCACGATCGATGGTTTCAAGTGGCCTCAGGTTGTGGCAGGTGAATATGAGCTGGCCCTGACCGTGTTCGGACACGATGCTGAGCAACTCGCCCAAAAGGTACTCAAACACGCCAGAATCAATCTCATCGATCACAACCGTCACAGAGGGATCGTTGAACATGAGTATGAGGAGGTGGAGGAAGGACACGATGCGCTTGATGCCCTCAGACTCGCAGCTGAGGGGGATGGTCTTGCCGTTGCGCACAGAGACGAGCTGGACATTAACCCCAGTATCACCGCTCTTCATAACCTCCGCGCCAAGCTTAAGAAGTGAGACCTCAAGACCTGGAATGAGTTCGCGAAGGACGATGTTCATGTTCTCTATGGCAGTGTTCACTGGCTCATAAATACGCTCGGGTATTGTCTGTGCGCCACTCATAGGCAGTATGGCTCCACCGCCCGTTATCTTCTTTCCCCCAACAACACGGAATGGAAAGGGCAGCGCATCGAGAGCAAGCATTCCTACATCACGAGTATTCAGCACGAACATTTGAACTGCCGCAAACCTCTCCAGGGCGTTCAGTGCGTTCATAGCATCTTTGACCGTCTGAGAGGGGGCTCCCTCATCCTTATTCTTTTCACGGATGGTCTGTTTTAGCTTTTTTGAAAAGATGAATGAGCGAGACTCACGATACGCCAGCCTCTTCTCGACCGTCAGCTCGACGCCCTCTTCTGAGTCTTTACCTATGAGCTGTTTGTATTTGGCAGCGGGACCAAAAGCACCGTTGCCAGACGTGTCAATCAGTGTTGTCATACGGGACTTCTTGCCAGGCGTGTCATTAGCCACGGCAAGCCGCTCGTCAAACACTAGAAGCACGAATTTCTCGCCTTCTTCAGGTTGGTCTTCGGTTTCGCTTAGCTCCGCAACATCGCTTTTCACTTTAAATGAATAGACCACGCGATAGGCATTGCTGCCGTCAGGCTGGCGGACGCTCAGCTCGCATTCCACGATACCAAAATCCGCGTCAACACTTACCAGTTGCGCGAAACGCCTATCGAGCCTGCGCCCCATCATGCACTGTTGAGCCATCTGAAGGGCGTCGACAAGCGTAGACTTGCCAGAGCCGTTCTGCCCGTACATTCCGAGCACGCTGGCCCCTTCCGGACGACGGGAGTTGGAGAAAGACACCTCCCCATGCCCAACGTTCTTGAGGTTATCTATTGAAATCCGTTCGAAGCGGATAATTGGAGCAGCCATGAGTTCTCCTTTCTGTGCCATATAAACAGTCTAGGGAAAACTCAATTCAAACACAAGATTCGAAATATATAATATCGTTTATCAATTTGATAGCCTCTTCTTCGGCAGACGAGCAACTGAGTAAAGCCTACTTATCTAGACGAGCTCTACAAACCGATAAACGCAGGCCCTAAGACAATCGTAGAGGGCTAATTATGGAAACACTGCGAGCTCGATATTGAGGGATGCGAGAGGGCCTCCAGCATTCGCGCTGGAGGCTGCGAGCGCAACCACGTCGAGATAAGGAAGCTGCTGCCCAAGGCGCCGGCCTCAGGTTCGACCGGCTCTCCCCGGCCGACCCGGCGTTCCCGATGCCGCACGTGAACTCCGAGCCCCGCGGCGCGCTCGGCTTCGCGACGCCCGCCCGCGCCTTCAGGGCGATGCTCGGTGACGACGCGGCGGCGCTGCCGGGCGCCTACGGCGTGGAGGACGTGCCGCTCGGCGAGCTCGATCTGACGCCGGGGCTGATAGGGTGGGCGCGCGCGGAGAGGGGCGATGCCCCGCTGTCCTAGCCTAAGGGGAAACTGAATAGACAGACCGGCCGTCCGGCTGAGTCTGGGAAGAGGTGCCGGGCGGAGGGCGGGGACGGCCGCCGGACCCATCGAAACACATCTCCACTTTTCCTTCAACTGGGAAAATGCCGCCCCCCGGGGCCCGGGAGGGGCCTCGGGGGCGTTCGGCTTACTGCGGGAACGGCCTATCCGTTCAATGTGTTCGGCTGAGATCGGAAATCAACCGGCTCGATACGTGTTTTACCGCATTGCTGTAGCGCTCTGGGCCCGCATGCGAATTGGGTCGCGGCTGCCGGCCAAGTTGCTCTCCGCGATGTCACTGAATTGTGGGAGAATTGGTCAACAATAGCTGGGGGGGTGGCGGTGCGTATAGCGTCACCATATAAAATTATTCTTGTGACGGGTGGTTGCGGTTTTTGCGGATCCGCCTTCGTCTGTTTTGTCGTGGACAGCGCTCCCGATGTGCACGTTACCGTTTTGGATAAGCTTGCCTACGCTGCAGACCTCGATAGCATCGCCGGGTTGTCTAAAGATGGGGTTGAGCTTGTCGTGGGGGACGTTTGCGATTCGAATCTTCTCGAGCGATTGGTTCCGGGCCATGATGCCATCGTTCACTATGCTGCCGAGTCTCATAACGACAATTCAATTGCCGACCCCGCGCCGTTTATTGCGACGAACATTGAGGGCACGTATACGCTCCTTCAGGCGGCCCGTGCATTCAATGTTCGCTTTCATCACATCTCGACCGATGAAGTGTTTGGTGATCTGGCGCTTGACGACCCTCGTAAGTTTACCGAGGAATCGCCGTATCGGCCTAGCAGTCCGTACTCCAGCTCTAAGGCCGCATCTGATATGTTGGTAAGGGCCTGGTCACGCACGTATGGCCTTAAAGCGACAATCTCAAATTGCTGCAATAACTACGGCCCACACCAGCATTCTGAGAAGTTCATCCCGCATTCGATTGCATGCATTCAGCGCGGCGAGCGTCCTAAGTTGTACGGCGATGGCTTGAATGTACGCGACTGGATTCACGTGGAGGATCATGCTCGCGCCGTTTGGTCCATTTTGACTAAAGGAGCGGTGGGGGAGACGTATCTTATCGGTGCTAATTGAGAGCATAGCAACCTCGAGGTTCTTAGGACCATTCTTAAGGCAATGGGGCAGAGTGAGGATTACGTTGACTGGGTGAGGGATCGCCCGGGGCACGATCGGCGTTACGCAATAGATGCGAGCAAGCTTTGGCGCGAGTTTGGCTGGACTCCTATTCATAATGACTTTACAGCAGAGGTTTCACGGCTATGTTGCGAAACGCCTCTTTAATTTGGTTGACCTTTCGGGGCCTAGCCCTTGCTATTCACGAATCCTTTGACGACGAAGAAGGCTTCTTGCCATAAAGTGTAATTAACTTTGCGAGAGGGGACGGCTATGGGCAATTGGAAAGCCTTATTTGTTTCGGTGTTTAGCACGCTACTGTTGGGATGCTGCCTTGTTCCTGCGTTTGCAGAAGATGCTGCAATTACTAATCAAAATGGAAGCTCTGCTATAGCTATGGAGCAGTTGAACGTTCCTGACGATGCTTCTGGCGTTCATTCGGCCTTGGATGACGTATCTGATTCCGAGGCATCGGATACGACCGATGTTGTGACACCAGAAATGCCCGGGTCCGTTTACGACCTCGCCTCTGAGCATGCCGATGATCTTGTGGATGGACTTTATACCTTTGGGTCTTCGGTTGACAGCAAGTTTATGCTGGATGTTCCTGGTGGAACGGCAGGTGCCGGTAAGAAGTTGCAACTGTACGGAGCCAACAATACGAATGCCCAGATCTGGCATGTGTCTCACGATCAGAATGGCTTCGTTGTTATCTCTTCTGTCAAGGGCTGCACGCTGGATGTTTCGGGCGGAAGAGCCAGTAACAGAAATCCTATTCAGCTTTGGTCCGATAACGGGACCCTTGCGCAACGCTGGATTGCAATCAAGGAAACCGACGGCAGCTATACATTGATTTCGGCGCTCAACCAGTCGGTTGCCATTGACGTTTCGGGCGGAGTTGCCGCTAATGGCTCTGCCGTGCAGTTGTATGAGACAAACGGTACGGCGGCTCAGCGATGGGTGCTAACCCCCGCCAAAACTGAGCAGCAGCAACTCGATGATCGAGCGGCGGCGCACCTTGCTGACCTTCCCGATGGGACATACGCTATGTTGGCCTCGAGCGATTCGTTTGCGCTAATTGCAGGCGGCGGATCACTGTCCTTCGATAGGTTCGGGTATTCAGGTGTTCAAACGTTCGATGTTTCGACAACGGAGAACGGGTATCGCACCATTGCGATTCATGGTGCTGGGGCGGTTCTAGATGCGGCGGGCGGCAATGACGCCAACGGCACGAAACTGCAGACCTATGCCGCCAATGGAACCAAGGCTCAAAAGTGGATCATCGAGAAAGATGGCGAGCGCTTTCGTATTGTGTCGGCTCTGAACGGGCAAAAGGTCGCAGACGTCCCCGGTGGCTCTATTGCATCTGGTGCCGGGCTTCAGCTGTATAGTGCAAATGGAACGGCTGCCCAATCCTTCTACTTTGTGGATCCGACGGCCGTGCGTTCTGAGCTCGATAAGCTCGCTTCCGATAACCGCGAAGTTGTCAAAGACGGGGACTATGCGATTGCAGCCGGTCCGGATTTGTCTCGAATGGTTCTCGATGTTACCGGGGGCTTTGCTTCTAACGGTGCTAACGTGCAGACTTATCAATCGAATACAACTGCCGCTCAGCGTTGGCGTGTTTCGCATGACGATGACGGCTACCTTACTATAACGAATGTCAAGTCTGGCAAAGTACTTGATGTTTCCGCGGGTTCAACTTGTTTGGGAACGAACGTCCAGCAATACACGGCTTGTGGCGATGCGAACTATGCGCAAAAGTGGATTGCGGTGCCGAATGGCGATGGAAGCGTTCGGCTTCTTTCTGCTGTTTGGCAACAGCGTACACTTGATGTTGCCGGCGGCTCTCTGAACTCTCAGACAAACGTGCAGTTATATACTTCGAATGGAACTGCTGCGCAGCGTTTCAGCTTTATTGCCACAAACCCTGCTTCAGTTGACCCTTGCGATGACATTTTGAAAGACAAGGGTTGGTGCGTTATTTCTCCCTCCGCAAATGGTGCTGTTGCCCTTGACGTTGCCGGTGGATCATTAAAGAACGGCGGCAATGTTCAGACATATTCCTGCAACGGCACGCTGTCACAGCTATTTAAGGCTGAGTATCGCGACGGTTACTATGTTCTGCGTAATGCTGGTTCCGGTAAGGTGCTCGATGTCGCAGCGGGCGACGTTGTCCCCGGAACGAATGTCCAACAGTGGGATGAAAGCCCCAACGACAATCAGCTCTTTAGCGTCGTTGTCAATGAAGACGGAAGCTATTCGTTCATAAATAAGGCTACGGGGCTCATGCTCGCGGTATCCGGTTCAAATCTGGTTGCTGCTATTGTGGGAGATTCCGTCCAGACATCGTTTGTTTTTGCCGAGCAAGAAGACTTGCTGAGCGAAGGCCTTTATGAGATCTATCCGTCTGCAAATTCCTCCTATGTGCTTGATGTCGCGAGCGCATCTGCTGACTCAGGAGCCAACGTTCAGCTCTATTCCTACAATGGTTCCTTCGCCCAAAAATGGCTGCTTAAAAAGGTGGATGGAGCGAAGAATACCTATACGTTTGAATCTGTTTGCTCAACTAATAGACTTGCTGTTTCCGGTACCAATGTTTGCACGATGGCACCGGCAGATGTGAAGGCGCAGCAATGGGTGGCGCGAATCGATAGCAATGGTATTGAGTTTGTCTCTGCGGATGACCAAGATCTCTCGCTTGATGTGAAGGGCGGCAATTTCGCTTCGTCTTCCAATGTCCAAGTCTATACTTCAAACGATTCTGCAGCGCAGAGGTTCCGCCTTCGTTCGACTTCGGCGGATGTCGCAAACGGCACGTATTTTATCCGAATGGCGTCTCGTGCAAACTCGGTCTTAGATGTTTCCGGTGGATCGTCTGCTGACGGTGCGAATGTGCAGATTTGGCAAAATAACGATACGGGTGCTCAAAAATGGAATTTCTCACGCAACGTTGATGGCTCTTACACAATCGTCAACGCCGCCAGTGGCAAAGCTCTTGATGTAAAAGATGCCGCTGCTTCCTCTGGGACAAATATCCAACAATGGTCCAGAAACGGCAGTGCTGCCCAGCGTTGGTATATTGAGTACGTATCCGGTGGCTTTAGATTGTCATCCGCCCTTAACACGGCATTTGTTATTGATGTCTCTGGAGGAAATGCGGCAAACGGTACGAATGTTGCGTTATACGCGAGCAATGATTCAAAGGCGCAGCGGTTTACGTTCAAGGCAACTACGTATGTTCAGCCCTTACCTGCGGATCAACAGGCAATGTATAACCGTGCGCAGTGGTACAACAGCAACACGGATTGGTTGATCTTGACTGACACCGTCGGCTGCCGTACAGGTATTTTTAGGGGCTCTCGTGGCAACTGGAAGTTATGGTCTTTCTGGCAGTGCGCTCCTGGCAAAAATGAGTCGCCGACCGTGCTGGGCGAGTATTCCGTCTATGGAAAGGGACTTTCGTTTGGGCATGGATATACCTGCTGGTATTATACGCAGTTCTACGGTGACTATTTGTTCCACACGCAGCCTTGCTATACGGGGACGTTTAACGTGATGGACTCCACTATGGGACAACGTGCGTCCGCGGGATGCATCAGGCTTACGACCGACCATGCCAAATGGATTTACGACAATATTCCCTATGGAACGAAGGTCGTTAATTACTAAGCTCAAAGTAATTACTAAAGATCAAAGGCGGCTCGCTTACGACGGTCGCCTTATTTGCGCAAAGATTTGCATGATGCGCTGGACCGCGATTAAATAACCAAACACGTAGCAGTTTCACTGCATAACAATTCATTGATTTTAGATGGTCAAATGATGCGTTCGTTTGTGGTGACAAGTGTCGTGTCGTTGGTGTTGACGAGGTTGTCTGGGGGATGTCATGCGTCATAAAAAGCGTGTTTGCATTGCAATGCAAACAGGGCTCTTGTTGGGCCTACTTCTAATATTGCCCGTCGTTCTTAAATCGGGTTCGACCGCCTTTGCTGAAGTCTCTCCGGCTGGTCCATCGGTGGAAGAGGCTGTGAAAGCTGAAGACGTGAATGATTCTTTTCGGGATTCGTCTTTGGGCGATTCTGCTCATGACGACAGCGCGACCGATGAAGACGCGGGCGTCGAGTCTGAATCTTCTGCCGAGGCAGCTGATCTGTCCAGCTACTCGACCCTCGATACGGGCATCTATTTCTTAACCTCGACTTTGTCGGGGCATCGCGTGCTCGACGTCGCCGGTGGATCGGTGGGTGCCGGCGTGGCTATACAGCTGTATGGAAGAAATGAGACGGCTGCTCAGCAGTTTATTCTTGAAGACCTTGGCGATGCCCGATACGCCTTTAAGAACGTTAAATCGGGACTGTATCTTTGCTATCCCAATGATGTTTCTTATTTCTCGGACCATCCGCTTCTTACGCAGTGCGCTGGCGATAGCGATGCTTGGGGCTTTGCGTGGCATGCTCGACAGGTTGGTAATGGATTCATCTTTTCGCCTGTTATCGATGATGATTATGCGATCGACATCGCCGGTGCAAATGATGCCGATGGCATTCAAATTCGTCTATATCAAGCCAATGAGCCTGCGGCTCAGATTTTTACGCTTGAAAAACCTAAGACTACTATCATTGCCGAGCTCGCGGCTGCTCATGCCTCAGATCTTGCTGACGGTACCTATCTCATTCGTTCGGCAAAGAGTCGTTGGCAGACGCTTGATGTCGCCGGCGGATCCAGGTCTTCGGGTGCGAATGTTCAAATATATGCGCTCAATGCCTCGTCTGCGCAAACATGGACCGTCTCCCATGACTCGGACGGTTTCGTAACGCTTACCTGCAAGGGCTCTGGGCTTGTTCTCGACGTATCTGGCGGAAGCGCTCATTCTGGAACGAATGTCCGGCAGTACGCATCTAATGGTTCTGCCGCGCAAAAGTGGATTGCAGTGAAGGACGGCGATTCAATTAAGCTTATCTCTGCCCTTGATCCCTCAATTTGTCTTGATATCGCCGGGGGAAACACAGCTAACGGGGCGAACGTGCGCACTTGGTCCGTTAACGGCACGAGTGCCCAGCGCTGGTCATTTTATGATCTAAACGCCCAGCGTGAAGAGCTGGACATGTTAGCGCAACAGAATGCCGGCAATATCGCTGACGGGCGTTATATTCTGGCTCTGGGCGTTGGCAAGACCAAGGTACTGGACGTAAGCGGTGGATCTAAAGACAACGGCGGCAATGTTCAGTCCTATGCTTCGAATATGACGTCGGCACAACAGTGGGTAATTTCTCATGATGAGTCTGGCTATTTGATTATCAGAAACGTCTCTTCGGGTAGGGTGCTCGACATTGCTGGCGGGTCTTGTTCGTTGGGGACTAATGTTCAACAGTATTCATTCAACGGGTCGCGTGCCCAGCGTTGGATTGCCGTTCCCTCGGCGTCGGCGGGGCTATTCCGGTTGCAGTCGGCACTTATGACTGACATTGTTCTAGATGTTGCGGGCGGCTCATCCTCAAATGGCGCCAACATTCAAACCTATGCGAACAATGGGACTCCCGCTCAAAACGTTCGTTTTGTTTCGACTGCACCAGACGTAGCGCCGTGTAGTGATCTTGGCCTGGACGGCTGGTTTACCATTTCACTGGCGACTGATTTATCGCGTGTATTTGACATTGCCGGTGGCTCCTCTTCCAATGGAGCTAATGTCCAGACCTACGCCGCTAATGGTACGTTTGCGCAGGACTTTAAGTTTGTATATGAGGGCGGATACTACCGGATTGTGAGTGCCCAGTCTGGCAAAGCGCTTGATGTTGATGGCGGCAATTTGTGCCCTGGAACCAATGTCCATCAATGGAATATCGGCAGCAATAATGCCAATCAATTGTTTTCCATTGTGCGCAATGATGATGGTTCGTATACAGCGACCAATAAAGCGACCGGATTGGTGTTGACCGTTGAAAGTTCTAACGTATTCGGAGATTCCCCGACTGATTCCGGCTCGCAAAGTTTGGCGTTCACAAAAGTGACCTCGCTTTTGCCCGAGGGTTTCTTTACCATTTCGAATTCCGCATCTTCTTCTGCGGTTCTTGATGTTGCAGGCGGCTCTGCTGCTGACGGTGCCAACGTGCAACTTTATGGAAGCAACAAGTCGCTTGCTCAGAAGTGGAAAATCACAAAGGTTGCCGAACGGGATAACACCTATACCATTGAGAGCCTGGTATCTGGCAAGGTTTTAACGGCGGATGAGGACGATAACGTTTGCGTTCGTTCTCAAACCAATGATGATTTTCAATTATGGACCGCTCAGATTAATAACGGCTGTGCTGTCCTTGCCAACGTGGCAACGGGAAAGGTGCTTGATGCTGCAGGGGGCTTAACAAGCAACGGAACTAATATTGGGATGTATGCTTCTAATGGTACCGCAGCGCAGTCATTTAAATTGTCTACCTGCTCGTTAGTTGATTCGGGCACTTATACCATTGTCGTCGCCTCTGATCGTTCTAAAGCGTTGGATGTGGCGGGCGGCTCGCGTTCCAATGGCGCCAATGTACAGCTTTGGTCTTCCAACGGTTCTGGCGCTCAAAAATGGAACGTTAGCGCCAATTCTGACGGAACTGTTTCGATTCAGAACTGTCGAAGCAAGAAGTACCTTGATGTGCTTAATGCCCAGGGCGTTTCGGGTACCAACGTTCAGCAATGGCAGGGAAATGGAAGTTCTGCGCAACGTTGGCGCGTTGACTACGTGGGTGGGGGCTCTTTCGTCATCCGCTCCGTACTCAACGAGACCCTTGTTTTGGATGTGAGTGGGGGAGCTTTTGGCGACGGTGCCAATATTCAGATTTATAACTCCAATAATTCTGGTGCCCAGGGGTTCACTTTTGTTCAGACAAGTTATACGCCCGAGGCGGTAGATCTGGCTGTCCCCGTTTACAATCAGTACTCCGTCGGACTGCCCAATGGTTGCGAATCGGCTGCCCTGACCAACGTTCTAAATTACTACGGTTTTGGTGTTGGACCTTGCGAGATGGCTGATCGCTGGATCCCTCGTAGCTCTTGGGATTTTGTTTGGTGCTTCTGGGGCGATCCCCATAGCTATTCCAACGGTAACGAGATCTGTGCTCCTGGACTCAATAAGGCCGCTAACAATTTCTTAGCGAGCCGGGGGAGTAGCTTGCGTTCGTACGACGTTTCGGGAACATCTTTGTATGACCTTTGTAAATACTTGGATGATGGCTACCCGGTCATTATTTGGACCACTGTCCATCAGGGCAACGTGGGTAATATTTATGCCCGACAGGGAGGTTATTTTGCCTGCGTTAACTCACATACGGTGGTTTTGAAGGGCTATGACCCTCAAACAAATAAGGTCATGATCTCCGATACCATCGATGGCTATACTACCTACGATCGAGATTGGATTGCCTGGGTCTACCAGCAACGAGGTGCGCAAGCGGTTGTTATTAAGTAGCCAATGGCTGCGTTGTCACGGCTTGTATCAACTATTATAGATTCAATGTTAATTTGGATTGGGGGTTTGATATGAGCTGCAGTCGTAAAGCCCGTGGCCTTGCTGCTATTTCGGTAGTGGCTTTGGCTGCGGGTCTTTTTATTTCCTCCGTTGGGGTGTCTCCGTTATTCGCGGATGAGGCGTCCACGAACGGTTGCGATGTTAACCGGGTTATCGATTCTGACGCTACTAATGGTGGCGATGGCGGCTCCGCTCCGGACGGTTTGTCCGCCTTGTCTAACGAGGGGCAATCTGAAGACTCGTCGGCGCCTACTGCCGAATCGACTGATACGGCATCTCAAGATGTTGGGAGCATTGAGGACTTAGCCGTTAAAAACAAAGGGACACTTTCTGACGGTGCGACCTATGTTTTTGCTTGCAGTAATGCATCGCGCAGGGTGTGGGATGTTGCGGGCGGATCTTCCTCAAATGGTGCCAATGTTCAGATGTACGACTCGAATATGACTAAAGCTCAGCGTTGGTTGGTACATGAGGACGAGAACGGGTTTTTAACTTTCGAAAACACCGGTTCTGGCTTGGTACTTGATGTTTCAGGCGGTAAGGCTGAGTTGGGTCGTAATGTTCAGCAGTATGTGAGTAACGGCACTCGTGCGCAAAAGTGGGTTGCCGTTAAGGGCGCCGATGGGGGCTTGACGATACATTCCGCCCTCAACGTTGAGTACGTGCTTGATATCGCGGGCGGTAGCTCTGCTAATGGAGCTAATGTCCAGTTGTATAAGGCCAACCAAACTGCCGCACAGCTGTTTTTTCCGCTCGATTCAAATCCTGTCGTTGACTCCATGGGTCAGAATGTTGCCGACGGTGTTTATTGTTTTGAATCTGCCGGTTTGGCACTCGACGTAAAGGGCGCTTCTGCTGAATCCGGTGCCGCTCTTCAGTCATATAGGAAGAACGATACCGTGGCGCAGGCTTTCCGTCTTACATATGACAGCGCATCCGGTTATTACACGATCGCTTCGCTTGTTTCGGGCAAGTTGATAGACGCCGATTACGGTAGTGTCGTACCCAGCGGCGCTGCCCATCTCTATGGATCCCTTGATGATGCTGGCTCCTATACGAAGAATCGCTTTTGGGTCCTCGAGCCTTTCGGTGAAGGCTTTGCCATTAAAAACGCCGCTAATGGGTTATACCTTTCATTTGAAAGCGTCGTTGCCGTTACCTCGACTGATGCTGCCACCTGGACTTTGACCCGGACCAACAGTTTTACCTGGACGCAAACGGATGTCGATGCGTTTGCCGCTGTGCAGGGGCTACAGGTCGAAGACGGTACCTATGCTCTCTGCATGGAGCCATCACCGCGGAGTGTCGTTGACGTCTCTGGCGGCTCCGCGGCAAACGGTGCCAATATCCAAATCTATGTTTCTAATAACACTGCCGCCCAACGTTGGGTTATCAAAAATATTCTTGGCTCGGATGGGCAACCTACTGGTTATGTAACGATCGCTCATGCGGGGACCTCTATGGCCCTTGATGTTTCCGGCGGAAGCAAAAAAGCTGGTGCTAACGTTCAACAATACGGTGCGAATGGCACCGCCGCGCAGCGTTGGATTCCTGTTAAGCAGGCAAATGGATCGTTTGTGTTCTATTCTGGTCTTGGACGCAATCTTGTTTTAGATGTAAGCGGTGGTAGCGTCTCTAACGGTGCCAATGTTCAGATTTGGTCGGTAAATGGTTCTACAGCGCAGCGCTTTATTGCCATCAACGCAAATCCTCATGTTGAGGCGGGCACCCAAACGGTTGCGGATGGCATGTACCAGATTAATTCCGTTTCGGATCCTTCAAAATGCCTTGACGTGGCAGGGGGCTCTACCTCGAATGGTGCTCGCGTTCAAACGTATTCTGCAAATGGCACGCTAGCACAGTGCTTCAAGCTTTCATATGACTCTGCTACAGGTTTTTACTCGATTCGCCCTGCGAGGACTGGTAAGGGACTTGATCTTGATAGCGGCGATATTATTCCTGGCGCAAAAGTTCAGCAGTGGGATTTCCCCGGGATTGGATCAAATCAGCAGTGGCGTATCGAGTCTGACGGAGATGCCTATTTAATCCGATCCGTTGCGAGTAATTTGGTACTGGAGCGAAAGTCCGACGGATCCGTAACGACTGCAGTTGAAAACGGTGACGCTTCGCAGCGCTGGACCTTTGATTCCTTTACCGTGTCGCTCAGAGAGGGCTGCTACTCAATTTATTCAGACTCGGCAGGTAAATACGTTGATGTCTCTGGTGGCTCTTATGCAGAGGGCGCTCCACTACAGGTTTATGCGGGGAACGGGACTTTGGCTCAGAAGTTCTGGGTTCGTGCCGACGAGCAGGGATACTTCTCGTTCCAGTGCGTTAATTCTGCCAAGTACCTCTCGGCGCGTGAATCTGACGGCGCTGTTCTTCAGATTTCGGATAAGGATTCCGATGAGGCCAAGTGGTCGCTTGGTGTCTGTTTTGGCAATGGTATCGAGTTAAAGAACAAAAAGACCGGTAAGGTCTTGACTGCCCCGGGATCTGGCAGCTCCATTGTTTGCACCGATGAGGGTGGTTCGGCAGCTCAAGGGTGGGCAATCACATCCGTCTCTCTGATTTCTGATGGATTCTACGAGTTCGCTCCCATGCATGCGGCGGGGCAACGACTTGATGTGGCTGGTGGTTCTCGCTCGAATGGTGCAAACGTCCAAATATATGCTTCCAACGGCACGTTAAGTCAGCGCTTGTGGGTCCGTAGCATCGGCGGCGGCTGGTATTCGCTTACAGCTTGCTGCTCAGCTTACCCTCTTGACGTCCTTAACTGTTCCGATGCGGATGGGGCCAACGTTCAGCAGTGGCAATGGAATGGGTCGAATGCGCAAAAGTGGCGCTTCGAAATGGGGGAGAGTGGAATCAAGATTATCTCAGCCTGCGGCAATAAGGTTCTTGATGTAGGTGGTGCAGCTACCGCGAATGGATCTAATGTCCAACTGTGGTCTTATAACGGGTCCAACGCTCAGAGCTGGCGCGCTATTTCTGCAGAGCGTCCTGCAAAGATTGGTTATCAGAATCCCGCGAACTATCCGCAGGTCAGCAGCTTGACGGTTAAACTTCCGAGTTATTGCACCGGTGAGTTTACCTATGTGACGCCGTCTCGCATTGCAATCGATGCTACGCGAGACGATTGCGTTAATGCCTTTATCCAGCGCGCTTATGAGTATGTGGGTACGCGCTATATTGAGCCGTATTCGACGGCCCCTGGCGGTGCCGTCGATTGCTCGGGCTTTGTGCTGCAATGCCTTTATGCTACGGGCATGGACATGGGGATCTACAACCCCTACAACCATCGCTGGCTTGCGTGGCAAACCTACAACTCTATGAATTGGTATAACAACGGTACGTTTATGCCAGTGAGCGTTGGCAGCATGCAACGCGGCGACGTTATCTACTACCGCGGTCATATTGCCATCTATTTGGGCGGTGGGCGCATGATTGACTCTTGGCCAAATCAGGGCGTCGGTGTTCACAGCGTCTACGAGCGCGGCAACCCTATAGGTGCTGCTCGCCCGTTTGTTTAGTCCTATTCCGTTAATCGAGGTTATATGTCTGCGACACGTTTTGGTCTTATTGCCACGATGGCAATCGAGCCAATTTAAAAGTTGGTATGATTATCGCTGTCCCGTCCCACTCCAATACGTGGGCAGGTTCCATTTGGGGACATATCGCAATATTCATTGGAGATGGCAAGGCAATTGAGAACATCGGGCGAATTAATGTCCGTGGGCTTAATGACTGGGTCAACTATTATGGAACAACGTATACGCCGCTTTGGGGCTGGTACCGCAATATCGCCCTTTGCTAGTCTGGATTTAGGTTGATGGATATGCGCAAGAAAACTTGTCTTGCATCGTCGCTACTGGTTGCCCTTGGCCTGCTCTGCAGCCTGGGGGCAACTCCTGTTTTTGCCGATGATGCTACGCTTCCTGTTGATGCCTCTCTGGAGGAACGTCTTGCCTATGGCGAGGCGCACCCCGATGAGGGTTTGGGTACCTACACTGCCGGCAGCTCAATGGAAGGGGAGCCGCTCGTCGCTGCGCTTGATACTCGTTCGGCTAATGGCTCTCCCTATTGGGGCGGTTCCAACGCTTCTAAAACGTTTTATAACGGCTACGACGAGGTGTTTGCTTCTCCTGCCCTTAAAGTCATTGACGTCTCGGAGTGGCAGGGGACGATCGATTGGAATAGGGTCAAAAACTCAGGCGTGGATGCTGTCATTTTGCGTTTCGCGCATTCAACGAGTCATTTTGACAAACAGCTTGAGCGCAATTTGAGCGAGGTGCGCCGTCTGGGAATTCCGTTTGGCCTATATATCTTTAGTACCGCCCAGAATTCGAATGACGCTACAAGTGAGGCGTACTTCACCCAGCAAATCGTAAGCAAATACGGTCTATACGATTTGTCGCTACCGATTTTTTATGACCTCGAGTCGTTCCGCGACAGCAACGGAAATGCAATATCGCCCAATAGTGCTTCGGCATACGAGGGCATTGTGAATGCGTATTTTAATACGCTGTCTGGTTTTGGGATCAACAACGTTTCAATTTATTCCGGACGTTGGTATACAGATACCTATTTAAAAGCCGCCAGCGTGCGTCCCCGTGTGTCTTGGATTGCGGAGTACGGTCCTAAGCTCAATACAACGTTTAGCTGCGCCGGTCAGTTTGGGTGGCAGTATACGTCGCAAGCCCGCATCGATGGCATTACCGCCAACACGGTTGACATGAGCGCTTTTTCTTCTGCTGATTTTATCAATGTGCTCAATCTGCCCGATTTTTCTCTTTCTGATGGAACTTATTACATCGACTCGATAGCAAAAGATTCCTCGAGCGTTACCGTTTGCGAAGATGGAAGCCTTTCTTTGTATGGTGCCCAAGGAACGGCTGATCAGCGCTTCATCCTTGAGTCGGCTGGTTCGGGGGCGTATCGATTCAAGAACGAATCAACTGGGCAGTATCTCACCGTGGCTGATGAAGACGCAAAGAGCGGTTCTTTGGTTGTCCAGGCGGCTTATGCTCAAGACGACCATCAGCTTTGGCACGTTCGCGCTTCCGATAATGGGTTCTATATCCAGTCCGCATTGGGCAACTGGGTACTCGACCTAACTAACGGCAGCACGACGGATGGCACTCCGGTCCGTATCTGGGCTCCGAATAAAACGACCGCGCAGCGTTTTACGTTCGCTTCCGCATCGGCCGTAACAACTGATACGGCTTTTGCCATAAAGAGCGTTCTCGATCCGCAGCTTGTCATGGATATCTACGGCGGCTCATCTGATAACCGAGCGCGGCTTCAGATCTATAACGCCAATAATAGTCAGGCTCAGATGTTTACGTTTAAGCAGGTTGGCAATGGCTTGTACGAAATCGTAAATGTTAACTCTGAAAAGCCCTTTGAGGCTCAAGGCGGATCTGTCTCCAATGGTGGAGCAATCTCCCAGTATTCATCCAACGGCACTTGCGCGCAGCATTGGTCCATTGTTGATTGCGGCAATGGCGAATACTCGTTCATTAATTCGAAATCCGGTAAAGCCATTGACGTTCCGGGCGGCAATGGCGTGAGCGGGTCTGCGCTTCAGATTTATACGTATAACGCATCTGATGCGCAGAAATGGACGCTTGCGCCGGCGCGTACCGTCCGTCAGGAGCTCAATGATCTCGCCGCCTCGGGCAAGGGCCTTGTAAAAGAGGGCGTTGAATACGCTATCGGCTCTGTTTCTGAGCGTCAGGTATTTGATATTGCCGGCGGGTCTACGAATTCCGGCGCCAATCTTCAGCTATATGCATCTAATGCAACTAAGGCTCAGCGTTGGACGTTTTCCTATGATGAGAATGGCTATGCGACCATTACGAATGTGAAATCCGGAAAAGTCCTTGATGTTTCTGGTGGAAGCAAAAAAGCTGGTGCTAACGTTCAGCAGTATGCACCCAATGGCTCTTGGGCTCAGAAGTGGATTCTTGTCGATTGCGGTGATGGCTCTGTCAAAATCTACTCTGCGGTTAGGACGGGCTTTGTCTTAGACCTCGCCGGCGGCTCCACTGCAAATAGTGCGAATGTGCAGGTTTATGACGATAACGGCACTGCCGCGCAGCGATTCAAGCTGTATACTGCGGGAGTAGTTTCTAAGGTTAAATCAATCGATTCTCAATCTGTTGTTGTAACGGCTTCCGACGGTCGCGTTTTTGATGTGACTGGCGGCAGTATGGACAGCGGGGCTGCTATTCAGCTTTATAGCGCCAACGGGACTATTGCACAGTCGTTTGGCTTTGAACTTGATGATGAAACGGGTCTTTATGCTATAAAGTCTGCGAAATCCTATCGCTACCTATATGCTCAGGACGGGGATATTGTTCCTGGGGCAGCAGTTAAGCAAGGGAGTCCGTCGCCCTCGTCACAGATTTATGATTGGGCTGTTGAAGATGCGGGCAACGGCTTGTATCGTATCGTTAACGCTGCAACGGGTTGTGTTTTGGGCGTAAGTGATTCTGGCAAGCTTGTTACGGTTTCCAGGGGCGATGCGCGTGAGCTATCGGTTGCATTTGCGCCATCCGACTTTAAATGTTTGCGCTCCGAACAGGATGCTGATGCTGCGGCTCATATGTCTGATTTGCCGGATGGCGAGTATATCGTCAGCTCGAGCAAGAACTATTCCTTTGTACTGGATGTTTCTGGTGGGTCAAAAGATAACAGTGCCAACATCCAGTTGTACACGTCGAATATGAGCAATGCTCAGCGTTGGATCGTTTCCCATGACGATAAGGGTTATGTTACGTTTACGAACGTTGGCTCCAATAAGGTGATTGATGTCGCCGGCGGAAATGCCTCGTCTGGTACGAATGTTGCTCAGTATGGTTCCAACGGCACGCTTGCTCAAAAGTGGATTGTTTCCAAGCAATCCGATGGCTCATATCTCATTGAGAGTGCTCTTAGGCCCGGATTCTATCTTGGATCCAAGGGAGGCGGTGCGTCCAATGGTGTAAATGTTGAGTTGAGCGTCAATGATAACAATTCGCACTTTGCGTTGTTTAGTACTTCTCCATCAGTTGCTAAATGCGAGGATATTCTTCCTGCTGGGTATTTCACTCTGAGTCCCGCCTGCAATTCCACCGGTAAGGTCCTTGATATTGCCGGTGGTTCAAGCTCCAGTGGGGCAAATGTCCAGCTTTACAGTAGCAACGGTACGCTTGCTCAGCTGTTTAGCTTTGAATATCACGACGGTTACTATGTAATCCGTAATGTAAAGTCTCAAAAAGCGCTTGACGTGGATGGCGGCAAGCTCGTTCCGGGCACTAATGTCCAACAGTGGGAATGTGATTCGGCCAATGCTAATCAGTTGTTTTCTGTAGTCGACAACGGCGATGGGACGCTCTCTTTTATTAATAAGGCGACTGGCCTGTTTTTGGATATTGTTGGAGCTTCTGACAGTGTTCAGGCGAATTTGGACGCATATCTCCCCAATGGAAGCGCTGCTCAAAAGTTTACGCTTCATCAGGTTACAGAGTTTTTGAGTGAAGGTGCTTTTTCCTTTGAGTCGGCCACGGCCTCGAAAGTCTTGGATGTTGCTGGCGGATCCGTGGAGGACGGCGCTCCGGTCCAGCTATATACATCGAACGATGCGCTTGCGCAAAAATGGTATGTAAGCAAAGTGGCAGGGTTGGACAACACGTTTGAGATTGAGTGCATCGGCTCTGCGAAGGTTCTCTCCCTTGCTGATGACGGGAAGCTTGTCCAGCAGACATCAAGCGGCTCCGATTCTCAGCGGTGGCACAGTGCGCTGTCTGGCGGCAAGGTTGCGTTGCAAAATGCAGCTACAGGTCAGTATCTCTGTGTTTCGGGCTCTTCCTCGACATTGGGCGTGGTTGATTCGTTGGAGCTGCCCGGTGTTCGATTTAACGTAAAGAGCGTCGGGGTTCTTTCTGAGGGGTCATATACCATCCAGCTTATGGCGAACCGGTCGTATGTATTCGATGTGTCTGGTGGATCAACGGCTACCGGAACGTCAGTTGGATTTTATGGTTCGAACGGAACGGCGGCTCAGATTTGGGATGTTCGCAAGAATTCCGATGGAACATATGAGATATCTAGCGCTAAATCCTGCAAGCCTCTCGATATCAAGGGCGGCAATCAGTCGGCTGGTAATGGTGTCCAAATTTGGACCCGTAACGAAGGCAACGCTCAAAAATGGAATTTGGTTTACAACAGGGGAGAGGGCTATACGATTCGGTCGACCAGTGGACTTGTCTTGGCTTCTTCTGGCGGCGCGCTTGCCCTTTCTGAAGATAATGGTACCGCCAATCAGCGTTTTGCCTTTGAAAAGGCTACCTATATTCCACCTGCTTTAACTGGAGTTCAATGGAAGGGTTGTGCCCATTATTCGTCGTCTCGTTACGGCGAAGACTGGAGCGTGATTGTGATTCACATCTCTGAGTGCACAGCGCTTTCCCAGATTGATAATACTTTTTGGGGTACACGCGAAGCCTCGGCTCATTATGGCGTGGCACCAGGGCAGATTCACCAGTATGTCGGTCTCAATGACACGGCTTGGGCCGTTGGCGACTGGGAGTGGAATAAACGCTCGGTGTCTATCGAGCATGTGGGAACTACGGCAAATCCGCCTTCGTATGCTACCCTTGATACAAGTGCACAGCTCATGGCTGCACTTGCAAGATCTAAGGGTTGGAGACATTTGACGATGGGGGATAACGTTGGGATACATAAGTGGTATTCATCAACAAGTTGCCCCGCCGGAACAGACGTCAATTGGCTTGTTGCGAAGGCAAATCAGTATTTGGGCAACTAGCCTGTTATTTGAACGCCAATGTAATTGGCTACGTCTCCAATTATCATATATCCGCAAGCTTAGGAGAGATTGGTATGTCAGCAAGTGGTATCCATCCTGGCTGTTGCGCGTTCGTTTGTGTAGAGGGGTAAATGAAAAGGCCTGAAACCATCTGGTTTCAGGCCTTTTCCTATTCTTAATTGAACGGTTAATTTTTTCTGCCCTCTTGGAATACTCGGTAGACCTGAAGCTCCCATTCTTTTCGCTCAGTTTTGGCGACGTTGTCAAGGATGAGGCCGGTAGCAAGCGAGAGCCCGCACAGGAACATGAAGGCTACCGCAAGCACTGCAGTGGGGAGCCGTGGAACAAGACCGGTTGCGAAGAATTCTCCAATGACTGGAAGGCCGAGAATCAGGCCAACGAGAGCGAGTACCAATGCGATAAGGCTGAAAAACTTGAGAGGACGATAGTTCTTAAATAGGCTGGCGATGGCACACACAACTTTTACACCATCTCCAACGGTATCGAGCTTGGACTCCGAACCTTCTGGGCGGTCGCGATAATCGATGGGGACGTCGGCAATCCTCCAGCGTCGATCGACCGCATGAATGGAGAGTTCCGTCTCAATCTGAAAGCCTTCGGAGAGGACTGGGAAAGTCTTTACGAAGGGGCGAGACATGGCCCGGTAGCCGGTCATGACATCGTCGAAGGAATAACCATAGATCCAGCGAATCATTGTGCGGACGAGGTCGTTACCAAAGCCATGAAAGGCGCGTTTGTTCTGCTCTGCGTAGGTACCGTTAGAGAGTCGATCGCCCACGGTCATATCCGCTTCACCAGAGAGGATTGGGGCGGCGAGCGCTGCGGCAGCTTCCGCCGGATAGGTGTCATCCCCATCGACCATGAGGTAGCAATCTGCGTCAATATCGCGGAACATCTGCCTCACGACGTTGCCCTTGCCTTGCCTGGGTTCGTGGCGAACGATTGCGCCCGATTCCTTCGCAAGTTTTGCGGTTTCATCGCTTGAGTTGTTGTCGTAGACGTAGATGGGTGCGCCTGGCAATGCGGAGCGGAAGTCGGCTACTACCTTAGCGATAGTGACGGCTTCGTTATAACAGGGGATGATGACGGCAACGCGTGATGCGTCGATAGAGATAGTCAAGGAGGTACCTTTCAGAGTGGAACAAACCTGCTTAAGAATATACCGTTATTTCGCCTTGCATGCTATCTGCGTAATTACGTCACGCCTCTCGGTCTTGTTCCATGATGATGTGAATCCGAGCTGGATTATAATTCTGGAGACTTCGTCATAATGAATGAAAGGTTGATTTTCAATCTCAACGCAACAGCCTGAACGGGCCCCGCGTTTCCGCAGC
>ERZ841116.313-NODE-313-length-40069-cov-6.057905_pt1 | contig 40069 bp, 51 predicted proteins | sample MGYA00519875_ERZ841116 | MGnify/ENA primary metagenome ERZ841116 (study PRJEB31850, sample SAMEA3708889) | human gut metagenome | biome: human gut; feature: human-associated habitat; material: faeces | place: China | collected 2014 ... | reverse complement strand
GAACTTCCTATCGAAGTTAACGAAACACTTATCGTCGAATTGTACTCCAAATAATACATACAGTTCTACAAATGCACAAAGCACAGTACTTATGCGTATAGGTACTGTGCTTTTTCTTTTAAAATTAGTTAAAATTTGCGTGCGTTGCTCAACCGTTGCACAACCTTTAACTAAATGATGATGGTATTTTATTTACTTCTTCAATGTACTGCTCAATCGTTTTATGCGTATACACATCTGCAGTAATGTCTTTACTTTGAGTATGGCCAACGATAGCTTTTAGAACGTAACGATCCATTCCATAATTACTGGCCAAGGTTACAAACGTATGTCTAGTATCGTGTGGTAAGTGGTCAGATATACCGACCTCTTTACAAAATCGTTTTATCGGCTTTCCTAGGTACTTTGATGTGTACCCTTGGGGGATAAGTGTATCGGATTTAGAAACGCTCGCCTTGGCGTAAATTTCGCGATAAAAAGGCATAACACAGTCGGCAATAGGTATTAATCTATCCTTGCCGGCTTTTGTTTTTACACCGCCTATGATATATCGTTTATCTAGGTGCACGTTTTCAAGCTTAATGGATAATAGCTCTATTGGTCGCATACCGGAGTAGATATACATTAATAAGAGCTTGGCTATATCCAGGTGTGCGTGTTCCCATATGGTTTGAATTTCAGCCTCTGTAAACGGTTTATGTATGTCTGATTTCTCTGCCGGTTTTAACTCGAGGAGTGCTGCGTAATTCTTAACGATGATATCGTTCTTAATAGCAGACTCAAAAGCACCATTTAAACCTTTTAATATAATAGCTATAGATGAACGACTTAAATGGCTATTTTCATCGATTATAGCCTGTAGGTGCACGAGTTTAATCTCTTGTATAGGTTTATTCCAAATCGATGTTAACTTCGCTTGTGCGGTCGAATATCCGCCTTTTTTAACATCTATTCCTTTTCGCTCTTTGTCAGCTATCATCCAACGCCAACATTCACTGAATAAGACTTTCTTTGTTTCGAACTTCTCTGGGTAGATACCATACTCTGATAAGGCGTCCCAGGCTTCTTTTGATTTAGCATAATAGCCAATCGTCTTACGCTTACACTTACCGTCCTCATCATAGCCAATAGTTACGACTGCACGGTACGGCTTGCGCAAAGGCTTATGTTTCATTTTGTAAACGGATCCAGAACCGTTAGCTCGTTTCATGGCCATAAATGAATGTCCTCCTTGTCATAGGTAGCATGGAGGTAGTATAATATGTGTATAGGCAAAACTAAATACACCACCCCGTGCTATTTGGTTTTAAGCGGCGGCATCGTTCATTCGGTGTCGCTTTATTTTTTATCCTCCTATCCAATGTATCGATAGGAGGATTTTTTATTATTTAAACTTAATCTGTTTTTCTTGACCGCCAAGATAGTAGGTAACTGTTGGCTTTAGCTCAGTCATCACTTTGGCCACACCTGGTTGTACAGGGGCGATAAAGATATGGTGATGGTAGAAGGAGTGAGGGAACATATCTGGTCGATAGCTAGGCGGTACATCTTCTACGATTTGCCATTTAGCATCTACAGATTTACCATTATCTAAGGTAATCTTAGAGTCATAGCCACCTGTGGCCGATAGTATTGTCCAATCCTCTAGTACCACCTGGGTAGTAGTCTGGCCTAGGACTACCTCGTCCTTAAACTCGATAGATGGTGAAGGGCGTAACATAAAAACAGCAAAAACACATATGATGATTATTCCTAATATTATTAGTATGGTGCGTTTAGGTGTCATAGGCGGAGCCTCCTTAGATTTTAGCTAGAATACAACTTCTTCCAATCGGGTTAAATGTATCCAAATAATCTCTAGCATACTTGAACGTATCGTACTCAGTTCGAGTAATACACGCTAATAACTCTTCATACTCTCTTCTTGTTTTAATAAATGGGAATATGGCAGTTAATTTATCCCCATAATATTGCAGTATGTCTGGATTTATTTCCGGTCTCTCATTATATACTATATTACTTGCTAAGGATGAAGCATGTTTACTGAGGCCAAATAAGTGCCTATACATAAAGTATAAGTCCTGTCTTGTAGCCGGTTCTTTGCGGAACTTAGCAATAGCACCATAGACAAGTGCTGTAGGTGCAAGTAGCTCTCGTGCAAATGTATTGGCCTCCCATTCCATGAGTGATCGTTCTTTATCAGAACCATTAGGGCAGCATACTTGATGTTCACGAATAATATGACCTGCCTCATGGCAAATACTCCAAACCTTACGTTCTTTTAATACTTCCGAATTATACAGTAAATGAAACTGATGAGTTGATGGTAAATAGTAAGATACTGCATCATCAGATTGCGTAAGTCCCCTTAACTTATACTGTCCGATATGATAATCACGCTCTACTTCTTTGTACGTCATAATATTAACGTTATAGTTATTAACTAAGTAGGTGAGAATAGGTCTTGCAGTTAATTTTAACTCATCAGTTAATAGTGGCCTAATTCGATTAGCAGTCTGTATTACTTTCTCTTTAGTCGATATCATCATCCTCTGGCATTTTTCCTCCCTGTTTATTGTGTAGATACTGTGCATAAGAGTTTAGTTCTTTTTTATAATTATCATCTAACGCCTTATAATTACGTTGCAAAGCAATTAAATCTAAATCCACAGCATCTAATTGACTTGCCCCATCCTCAAGAGTAGTAAGGTAATCTGCAGATATGTGCAACCCCTTGCAAATCTTAAGAATGTTATCAATAGATGCACCTCCCACATTCTTAAGGATAGATAATAGGGTAGTGTATGGCATATCTATTGATGCGGCAAAGCCTTTAATAGTATCAACCTCTAAAATACTATTCTTTAAAAATTCTTCTCTAGTCATTTCTTCTACTCCTAACTAAATTACCTTATATCTAATTATAACAACTCAAATACGATATATCAATACATAAACACGAAATATCGTATTTAAATTATGTATTTAATAAATATAACTTTTGTATTTATAAAACTTAAACAAATATAAATTTGACTAACACGAAATATCGTACTACAATTAAGCCATAGCAACACGAAATATCGTGTTTATATAATAGCGTTACATTAGGAGGTGAAAATTATATGTATAAAAACGTAAACGCTGAATTAGCAAGACGAGGTTGGAGTCGTAAAGAACTAGCTAATAAAACTGGTATTCGTTACATGACCTTAGTAGCAAAATTAAGTGGTAAATCCCCGTTACTCTTTGACGAAGCAGTTAGAATTAAGAATGCTTTAGATATCCAAGACTCTTTAGACGATCTTTTTTTTATCGACTAACACGAAATATCGTACTACATGAATAACGGAGGTATTCACAATGAACCAACAAGTACTGGATATTACTCCAGTAGTCGCTGCATTGGATAGATACATTATAAGCACCCTGGACAATGGGTACTTGGAAGAAGTCCAAACCGTAGCAGACCTTATTAGTGCAAGAATCGCATTAGTGTCAACACACCTAATAATGACAAGTAAAGAACCGCCAACCAAAGCGCGGACCTTACCTGTTAGAAAGAATGGTCAGCCACTATATGCAGAAAGATAGCCCCCGCGGTACCGCAAATACCGAAGAGGCTCAATCAAAATAATTCGATTTAAGATGATTATACATCATAAAGGAGTATATGACTATGATCAAAAAGACAATTTCCATATGCCAAATGGCCACAGTTCTCGGTTGGTCACCAACTGCGGTACGAGAATGTATCGCCAGAGATAAATTCCCATTCGCTCAATGTTGGCAATGCCAGGGGAAGAAAGGCAGAACCTTCTCCATTGATAAAGAAGGCTTCCGGTTCTATCTAGCTAACACGCTAGGATGGACCGCTAGCCGAATTGATAAAGAGTTTAAAGAAGCTCATATTCATTAATTCTATAAAGGTAAAAAAAATGGATTTTAATTTTAAAGAATTTTTTGGACTTATCCTGCTGACATTTGGTCTTATCGTGTCTGTTTGTACAGGAATAGGGGTCGGCTTATGGATATTAAAAATATTTACAACGTGAGGGTACAAAAATGATAACTGTAATAAAAGTAATTGGTTTCATCCTAATCATCGGTGCTATGGGCTCCCTAGAACTTGACCGAGTATCATTCGGAGGTTTTTTGATGCAAATCATGTTAGGTGGCTTATTGATCATATCTGCTACCCAACATGAACGCATTAAGTATCTAAAGGAACGATTGTATGGCACGCACTGAAAGAAATTTTAGACTACGCCAGGATGTGTTCTATCAATTATGGAACGCTAAGGCAAACGAGTTTAAAACTCAGAAGTCCATACAAGATGCTGCTAAGATATCTAAATCTACTATGCGAAGATTATTGCTTGGCAATAGGGTGGACTTCCATACAGCTCAAGCCATAGCATCCATATTTAATGTACAAATTACTGTTCTCTTTGGTGAGGTGATTAGTTATGAAAGACTATAGCGGTCCACATCCCGTTATGCACATGGCTGTATTAAGAAAAGGACTTGATTTAAAGAAATTAGTCTATGAACGTACAATATACGGCTTTGTGACCTGGTGTAATGAGGTCGGTATTAGTCCAAGAATTATCAAGCTAAATCGTGGTGACTATTGCCGAATATCCACAGCAGAACTTATAGCAAAGAGCTTAAGAGTCTCTTTTAATTCTATATTTAAACGTACCACTATTAAACAAAACTCATGGGGTAATAGGTTTGGATATAGATTAAAGATCAATGAATTTAAAGCATTGTTATCTAAGCGAAAGCTAACAGTAAAAGATGCTGCTGAAATATGTGGAGTACATTTCGTCACACTATATAGCTATTTAAGAAATGAGAAAGTGGCTAGATTTAAAACCGCTGTTCTAATTGCAGATGGACTTAAGGTCCCTATAGAAACAATATTCCAAGTACAAGATTACTAATACTACAAGAAAGGTAAACATAATGGACAAAATAAAAATCAATTCTTTTGAATTGGAAAATGTGAAACGCGTTAAAGCTGTTTCCTATGAACCTACAGAAAATGGCCTGACTGTAATAGGTGGAAAGAATGGCCAAGGTAAAACATCTATTTTAGATGCTATCGCATGGGCGCTTGGTGGCGCTAAATTTGAGCCTTCCAGTGCAGCACGTGAAGGTAGCTATAATCCACCTAAACTTGAAGTCAAGCTATCCAATGGATTAGTGGTGACTCGCACTGGTGCTAATAGCACTCTTAAAGTACTTGATCCAGAAGGTAAGAAATCTGGCCAAAAGATTTTAGATACATTTATCGGTCAACTTGCCCTAGACCTTCCTAAGTTTATGGAAATGAGCGACAAAGAAAAAGCTCAAGAATTACTTCAATTATTGGGCGTAGAAGACGAGTTAAAGAAGCTCGAAGGTGAATACCAAGAGGTATACGCTAAACGTCACTCTATAGGGCAAATTGCAACTCAAAAAGATAAATACGCTAAAGAGTTGCCAGCGTATGATGATGCACCTAATGAGCCTGTAAGTGCATCTGAGCTTATAAAACAACAGCAAGATATTCTCCTTCGTAATGCTGAAAACCAAAAGAAACGAAATAACGTATCTGCTATCAAGGCTCAAATGGTCACTGTAAATAACTTGGTTGATGAAGCGCAGAAAAAGCTTGAAGAACTACAAGCCAAGCAAACACAGTTAGCAGAAGATTATGAAATTGCAACTACTGCAGCGAAAGACTTAGAAGATGAGTCTACAGCAGAACTTGAAGAACAAATTAAGTCTGTTGATGAAATCAACTCTAAGGTACGTGCTAACCAAGAACGTCAACGTGCTTTACAAGAAGCTGCAGACTTCAAACAAGAATACGATGAATTGACGGATAGCATTCAAGATATCCGTGATCGTAAAAATAAATTACTTGAGTCTGTGGATATGCCACTACCTGGTCTATCTATTCAGGAAGGTGTGCTTATTTACAATGGCAGACAATGGGACTGCATGAGTGGTGCTGAACAACTGAAAGTGGCCACAGCCATCGTCAGAGCGCTCAATCCTAAATGTGGTTTTGTATTGATGGACAAAATGGAGCAAATGGACCTCGAAACAATGAAAGAGTTCGGAGGTTGGTTAGAAGAAGAGGGCTTACAAGTTATCGCTACTCGTGTAACAAACAACCTAGATGAATGTTCCATCATCATTGAAGATGGCCATATTAAAGGCGAAGAATTCAGCACTACAGGTAAGACTACTAAGGCTAAATCTAAACCTAAAGCAGAACCTAAAAAAGATGCAACAGAAGAACCTAAAGTAGAAAGCGATTGGGGTGAATTTTAATGAAGATTGTAACAGGCAAACGTAAACGTGCTCAAAAAGTTGTTTTATACGGCACTGAAGGTATTGGTAAAACTACCTTCGCTAGTCACTTCCCTTCTCCAGTATTCATTGATACAGAAAGTAGTACCGACCACTTAGATGTGGCTCGTACTGAAAAGCCTACATCATGGACAATGCTAATCTCCTTCGTAAAGGAATTTGCCATGATGCCAGGTGGCTATCAAACATTAGTTATTGATACTGTCGATTGGGCGGAACAGTTATGTGTAGAACATATCTGCGCTCAATATCAAAAGAAAGGTATTGAAGAGTTCCCTTACGGTACAGGCTATGTATTTGTACGTGAAGAAATGGGACGCTTCCTTAACCTTCTTGATGAAGTAATCGATGCCGGTATGAATGTAGTGCTTACTGCACACACACAAATCCGTAAGTTTGAACAACCAGACGAATTAGGCGCATATGATCGCTTTGAATTAAAGCTAGGTAAGAAAACAGGCAGCCAAACGTCTCCTCTTATTAAAGAATGGGCTGATATGGTGCTCTTCGCAAATTATAAGAATGAAATCATTGTATCAACCTCCAATAAGAAAAAGGCAGTCAATGGTAAGCGTTTAATGTACGCTACACACTCTCCAGCGTGGGATGCTAAGAACCGTCACGGATTGCCTGATGTGATGCCATTTGAATATAGCCAAATCGCTCACGTAATTCCTGATGATGTACTACCAAAGGTTGCAGCAGATGAGCTAGCTAATGCTAGCACTGAGGACTACGCACCAGAAGTAGTTGAAGCGGCCAAACAACAAACTGGCCAAGTAATCACTAAGGAAGAACCAAAAGTAGAGCCAGAACCAAAGCCTGAACCTGTAGCAGATGAAACACCATTAGTTGAAACAGCTATTCCTAAGCCTTTAAAAGACTTAATGGCTAAAGATGGTGTGACATTAGACCAAGTACAGTCTGTAGTTGTAGCTCGTGGTAAATATCCACAAGGTACTCCATTTGAAAACTATGATCCAGCATTCGTAACAGGTTGGATTATCCCTATGTGGGACAAAATTGTTGAATTCATTAATAAATAAGAAACGAGGTAACAGATTATGAGCAGCGCATTTGAACAATTAGGTACAGAAGCATTAGGTTTTAACTCCGAAGTAACGGCTGAGGTTAAGGAATTTACTCTGCTTCCAGCTGGTGTATATCCATTCGTTATTACGAACGTAGAAAAAGGTTACACAGATGTAGCCACTCCTAAAATCCCGGCTAACACACCTAAAGCAGTTATCACATTAGAGGCTGACGGTGGTACACAAGGTAAAAATAAAGTCACTGAACGATTGTACTGGATCCCCTCCATGATGTGGAAAGTGGCCAACGTTTTTATCGCCACTGGTTTAGCTAAACCAGGTGAAAAGTTTATAGCAAATCCTGACTTATTGATTGGCAAAACAGGTCAATTTGAACTCAGCCACAGACTATATGAAAAGAATGACGGTACACAAGGTACTGCTAATGAAATCAAGAAGTTTATTCAACCTAAAGACGATAGCTTTGGAGGATTTTAATGGAATTAAGACCCTATCAGACAGAGGCAGTTAATGCCGTATGGTCAGAGTGGGAGAAAGGAAACAGACGTACCCTGTTGGTGTTGCCAACGGGGTGCGGTTAAGGCAAGACTATATGTTTCGCCAAAATTGCTGAGGAAGCAGTCCGAAGAGGTAAGCGAGTATTAATCCTGGCACACCGTGAAGAGCTCCTTCAACAGGCGTCAGATAAAATCATGCAAGCCTCTGGACTGACTACAGCAATGGAGAAAGCGGAGCAATCATGCATAGGGAAATGGGACCGCATCATAGTCGGTTCTGTACAAACCCTATGCCGTGACAGCCGGCTAGCTCTTTTTAGTAAATCCTACTTTGACACAATCATAGTAGATGAAGCACACCATGCTTTATCTACAAGCTATCAAGCTATATTAAATTACTTTGACACAGCCGATATACTCGGCGTTACTGCTACACCAGATAGATCGGATATGCAGAACTTAGGTAAGGTATTTGATAGCCTAGCTTATGAATACACCCTACGTGATGCTATCAGTAGTGGCTACCTGGTGAAGATACGAGTACAAACATTACCATTACACATCGACTTTACTAACGTAAAGATAACGGCAGGGGACTTCCAAGCCGGTGATATTGGTAGAGTATTAGATCCATACCTAGAACAAATTGCAGATACGTTACTTGACTACAAAGATAGAAAAATAGTGGTATTCTTACCACTTATAGAAACGAGCCAAAAGTTCTGCAAGATGCTCATTGAACGTGGGTTTAATGCTGCCGAAGTTAATGGTAACAGTAAAGACCGTAATGAAATTACAGAGGACTTTGCCAATGGTAAATACAACGTACTCTGTAATTCAATGCTACTAACTGAAGGGTGGGACTGCCCTAGTGTGGACTGCGTAATCGTACTTAGACCGACTAAATCAAGAGCCTTATATACGCAAATGATTGGCCGTGGTACTAGGTTATGCGAAGGAAAAGACCATTTATTAGTGCTCGACTTCCTATGGCACTATGAGAAGCACTCACTATGTAGACCTGCACACCTAATAGCTAAGTCTAATGATGTGGCTATTAAGATGACGGAAATACTTGAAACTTCAAGTATGGACTTAGAGGCAGCAGAAGCAGAAGCCGAACGTGATGTACTAGCTGAACGTGAAGCTGCATTAGCTAAAGAGCTTGCAGCGATGCGTAAGAAAAAAGCTAAATTAGTAGACCCATTACAATTTGAATTCTCTATTCAAGCTGAGGATCTAACCCATTATGTACCTACGTTCGGGTGGCAAGTGTCAAGCATTACTGACAAACAAAAGAAAACTATCGAAGAGTTTGGACTTAATCCGGATGCTATCGAGGATGCCGGTAAAGCATCCATGCTCATTGATAGATTACACAAACGTAAGGCGGAGGGGTTATCTACTCCGAAGCAAATTAGATTTTTAGAAAACAAAGGCTTTAAAAATGTAGGGACTTGGACGAATACCCAAGCCTCTAACATGATAAGCCGAATTAGTGCTAGTGGTTGGAGAATACCGAAAGGAGTTAAACCTGCAACGTACCAACCATCATAAAGGAGTGCAAATGGAACAGAAAAAGTTGGATTTAAGAGAAGTATTGGAGTTTATCGACCCAGTTGATTGCTCCTACGAAGAATGGCTAAACGTAGGCCTTGCACTTCACCATGAAGGGTATCCAATGTTTGTATGGGAAGAGTGGTCATCTAATGACGGTGAACGGTTCCATCCTGGTGAATGTGAAGCTAAATGGAATTCGTTTGGGGCTTACACTGGTAAACAAATTACAGGGGCCACTATCACGCAGATGGCTAAAGAGAATGGATGGACATCTAACCGTAGTACTCAATGGGATGCAACAGCAATCCCTTTCGGAACTATGGTTATGGCTAATCCAGATCCATACAAAATTATTGATAAGACATGGGTAGAAGCTTCTGACATTGACATTCCAAAGCACTATCCTCAAGAACAACGAGTGGAAGACTTAACAAAGTACCTTCAAGCATTGTTTGAGCCAGACGATTATGTCGGTTACGTAAACACTGTGTATGTCCATCAAGATAAGGACGGTAACGAGCTTAAGTCTCCAACAAAAGGCAGTTATGGTCGCACGCAAAATCAAATTTTAGACGCTCTGAGAGCTAATAAAAAGGTTGATGATGCAATAGGCACACTCGATGAAGAAGCGGGTGCATGGATACGGTTTAATGCATTAGATGGGAAGGGCGTGAAGAATGATAATGTATCATCCTTCAAATTTGCACTTATCGAGTCTGACAATATGGACCTTGGTAAACAAAAAGCCATCTTAGAACAATTAGAATTGCCTATCGCAGCTATGGTATATAGCGGTGGTAAAAGTATCCATGCTATCGTGCATATCGATGCCAATGATTATTCTGAGTACCGTAATCGAGTAGACTTCTTATATCAAATTGTGCAGAAGAATGGATTTAAAATTGATAAGCAAAATAAAAACCCTAGCCGGTTATCACGTATGCCTGGTGTTATGCGAGCTGGTAAGCCTCAATTTTTAATCGCTACGAACATTGGTAAAGAGTCATTTAAAGAATGGGAAGAATGGATAGCCACTGTCAATGATGACCTACCTGAACCAGAAGATTTAGAAGCACTTTGGGATAATATGCCAGAGCTTGCGCCTAGCTTAATTGATGGTATTCTTCGTGAAGGTCATAAGATGTTAATTGCTGGACCATCTAAAGCCGGTAAGTCTTTTGCACTTATCCAATTATGTATCTCTATCGCAGAAGGCAGACCGTGGTTCGGCTTTGACTGTGCACAGGGGAAAGTACTCTACGTAAATTTAGAACTTGATCGTGCATCATGCTTACATCGATTTAAGGACGTGTATGAGGCACTACACCAGGCACCAAATAACTTAGATAACATATCTATTTGGAACTTACGTGGCAAGTCGCTACCTATGGACCAATTAGCTCCTAAGTTAATCCGTAGGGCTGAAAAGAAAGGCTATAAGGCTATCATCATTGACCCTATCTACAAAGTAATCACTGGTGATGAAAACAGCGCTGACCAAATGGCTAACTTCTGTAACCAATTTGACAAGGTATGTACTGAACTTAAATGCGCAGTCATCTATTGTCACCATCACTCTAAGGGGAATCAAACTGGTAAGCGGTCTATGGACCGTGCATCCGGTTCCGGTGTATTTGCTCGTGACCCTGATGCCTTGATTGATTTACTTGAAATCGAAGCAGAGAACCTGGACGAAAACAAACTAGAAGGTGCTCCAGTTGATACTAGCCAATGTACTGCATGGAGAATGGAAGGTACGCTCCGTGAGTTCCCTCGGTTTAAGCCTGTTGATCTATGGTTTGAATATCCAATTCATAAAGTCGATGATAGTGGCTTCTTATCAATGGCTATGTTCAAAGATGCTCAAGATAAAGGGCTTAATAGAATGAACAAGGCTAAGCAATCAGCCAAAGAGAAGAAAAAACAACAGTTAGTCGATGCATTTAATATCGCTGCTGCTAAGAATGGTTTTAGTGGACGAGCTGATATCAATGAAATAATGAATATTATGCAAATCTCTGAAAGTACTCTTAGAAGATATTTGAAAGAAATGCCTATCTTCAAAGTTGAGATGGGTGAAATTATTTCAAATGAGAATGTTAACCTAGATTAATTTAAATTAGGTTAACAATAGCTCCACCACACCTTATATATATATATAGGTGTGAATGAAATTTTGAATCTGATTGATAGTTGGAGTACATATGGTGGGGGTCGTAGACTCCCCCACCCATATGCCTCCTATAACTAATCAATTGAAAAGGTTTGGGTAGTAGTTTTGATGTGATTCAGGAGGTAATAAAAATGACAGTACGAGAACTAATTGGTTATTTAGAAAAGTGTGACCAAGATCAAGAATGTTATATTGACGCTAATGCAACAATTTATGAAATTGACTATGTTGACAATTTATACGATGGATTGGGAATAAATATTGTTACCGGATGGGAAAAGGAAGAAGATGATTAATAATGTTAGTCAAAGATGAAACAAAATATTGTTGGTGTGAGGATGAAGTAGCTGGTGAACCGCAAGATAGTATTGAAATGGCTATCGCAGATTATGTAGATAACGAATACGACTACGGAGATTTTGGTAGCTTAAGTCGAGAAGAGTTATTACAAACAACAATAGAAGTTGGTCATCCATACCGATATGTACCAGAGGTAGACGGCGAGCGTGTTATTTGGAATGTATGTGATTATAATTTAGATGATGTAATCGCTGAATGGTCAGATGATTACATGAAAGACGTTAAAAATGAGCACATCGACGAACTAAGTAAAGAACTAACAAAAGTATTCCAAGCATGGGAGAAGCGACATGGGTACGAAAATAAATCGTGGGTTGTACAAGAAGCTAAAACTTATCTTATTAATGATTACATAAAGGAGTGATTAGTTTGAAAACTCCATGTAAGAATTGTGAGCTGCGTACAGTCGGATGTCATGGTAAATGTGTGAGCTACATAATGTACAAAGTCAAAATGGATAAGCAGACTAAAGAACGTAAATCACAATGTGATGTAGTTGCTTATATTGGTAATAACATTAAACATATTAGAAATAGAATAGGAAAGTGTAAATATGTCCTCAGATCTAATTACAGTGAATAAGATTCCCAATGAATTATGGGTACGCTTGCGGATAAACATGAAAGAAAATGGGAGTAAATGTACTGGGTGGTGTTATATTCCTGGTGACCATGACTATTTGTACGAACGAAAGCCTAAGTCATTTAAAAACCTTAGACCAGTCGTTGACTTACATATAGCTAATAGGAATTGGTTACCAATATATACCCATTATGGTGAACACGCCCCTATTGTTGAAGTGAATGCTCATCATATTAAAAGCTATGTAATTACTAACCGGGTGTTTATGGTTCCTGTTGAAGTATGGGAAGCTGAAGATAAAGCTAGATATGAACGGTACCAGGCTATGAGAGGTGATAAGAATGGTGATTGAATTCTTTATCCCTCTTCGTAAAGTGCCAACAGGTACCCATCAACAGAAAAGGGTGACGGTTAAGAATGGTACACCAAGGTTCTATGAGTCGGCAGATGTGAAAGCTATTAGGAAGCTATTCACAGAAGAGCTTGCACCACATGCTCCTGCGGATTCAATACAAGGTCCTATAAGATTGGTTACTAAGTGGTGTTTTGGTAAGGCTAACTGCAAGAAGGCTCAATGGAAAACCACTAAGCCAGATACAGATAACCTTATTAAATTGTTTAAAGATTGCATGACTTCACTCAACTATTGGAATGATGATGCCCAGGTGTGTAGTGAGGTTACTGAAAAGTATTGGAACCCAGTCACAGGGATATGGGTTCATATTGAAACGTTAGATGAACTACAGTGAAAGGTTGAAGCTATGAATAAAAAACTTGTATATGTTGCTCACCCATTTGGTGGTAAGGAAAGCAATCGTAAAAAGATTGATGAGATCATGTGGGATTTAGTACTGAATGATGTAAAGCATGACTACGTATCACCTATCCATAATTATGGCTATGTATATCTAACTGGTGATAAGTACCAGAAAGGATTAGATATCTGCTTAGGGTTGCTTAGTCATTGTGACATTTTAGTACTATGTAAAGATTGGCAATCAAGTCGTGGATGTAAAGGTGAATTTGAATATGCTCAAAAACATGGTAAAGCTATCTTCACATTAGAAGAATGGAAAGCCATGAACCATATATAGAAAGGTGGTTATACAATGCCAGTTGCAAGAACGTGTCTTAAGTGTCATCGTAAATTCTTAGCTAAAAAAATGAGCAGTACTGTAAGCAATGTGCTAAGGAGGAGTTGATGTCTATCCTTAATAAAGATAAACCTAAAGAAGAACCGAAAGAAAAACCTAAAGAAGAACCAGAGGTCCTTACAAAATGTAAACGATGTGGAACGATGTTCGAGCAAACCAGGAAAGGTAGACCAGCAGTTAACTGTCCAACATGCCGAGCGGAATTAAATGAGACTAAGAAGAAGATATCGCCTAACGATAATCAATCTGAAAAGGTTAATGAAGTTGCTCCAGTTATTTCCAAAACGGAAACTACTGAGTCTTATATTACGGCTAATAGTGTTAAAGGCTTATATGATGTTACCACTGATAAGAAACCAGACTGTATCTCTAATGCGATTGACCATCCTTCACATTATAATCGTGGCAAGATTGAAGTTATCGATTTCATTGAGGACCAAGGTCTATCGTTCCATCTAGGGAATGTTATTAAGTATATTACACGTGCCGGTTCTAAAGGCGATAAGCTAGAGGACCTTAAGAAAGCATGATGGTATTTGGATAGGTACATTAATGAGGTGATGAAATGAAACCACTATTTGGCGGATATGTCACATTAGATCGTCATGAATATATTATGATGTGCGATACCTGGGACGAAGCATTGAAAGAGCTACATTGGATAGCTAAAGAATGTAAACCATGTGAAGGAATGACTATTGTAGTCGGTCGTGCTGTACCATACCCAGGTCACATCAACGTAGATGAAGTGATTAGTAATGATATCAAGCGATGTCAAGCAGAGGTAGACCAAGGTGAGGAAGTATATTACCTTCATGACAATATGGTTACGCCTAGCCAAAAGGCTGAGCTACAAGACTACTTAACTGATGTCTACCGTGCGTGGATTAATCGGTATAACTTAAACGAAGCTGCATATCAGCTTACTAATATCACGATGTATCGATATAGTGAAATTCTAAAAGAATGGCAAGAAGTATAGGAGGCCTATTATGGAAGATAAAACAATGCGACTTATCGTTGAGTCTAGTGATAAAGGCGAAACCTGTAACATCATGATTGAAAATGCAAGCCCTACATCGGTAATTTATATGGCTACTAAGTTAGTAACTGCTGTAGCTAAACAATTTTCTAAATCAGAAAAACATGTGCCCTTATTGGTTAATGCCATGATGTTAGCAGCTCACGACCAATGTAAGAGTGCTACGATTAAGCTTGAGTCAGATGAGCAGATTATAGCCCCAAAACATTTATCGTAGGTATGCCTATGAGTAGATCGTCATGTACAGGGAGTGCACATCCTGGAGTTAGAAAGCTACAACGATTACTTAATAGCCGTAGACGAATGAAAGATATTGAGTCCCATCTGCAACGCCTAGAGGTCGAAGCACAAGATGAGAAGTCTAATACTCCAGAACAACAGCTTAACTTAAACACTGCGCAGCGTGACCTAAATAATGAATTCCGTACATTATCTAAGGAACGATATGAGCTATGGTCATTGATATGTAAGATACCTAATGACATTGAGCGTACGTTCTTAGAGAACAGATACTACTTTGGAATGAGCATGAAAGAGGTCATTGAGGATATGAATTATAGTGAAGCACAAATTTATAATATCCAACGGAACGCAGTGAAAAGCTTTTGTCAAGTATTTTCTAAAAATAAATAAAGACAATATGCAATTAGAGGTAACACTTATGATAGTCTACAAGTGTGGAGCAGAGGATACCGGGGAAAGTCCTCTACTACCACACACTGTAGGGTACGTTCATAGTGAATACCTTTCTTGTACAACACCTCCACAGGGCTTAACAGCACAAGAAGTATCATTAGGGACTACGCACAACCACGTAGTCCCTTTTGCTTACTTCTTTAAATGTTCAAACATTGACCTTTTGTCTTTTATTTTGAGAATGAATGATAAAAAGGTACTTCCTAGCGATAAAACCAGCGGTGGTCGGCTCCGCGCGATGTTTGTCTCTGTGTAGGAGAATTTTTACGGTTGAAAGTTTATTCCCAAAGGACAGAAAGGAGAAGACGTGATGGCGAGTGAAAAACCACGTGTGAAATTTAATAAAGCGGGCGATTTGCTAGTATCTAGTGCGCAATTGTGCGACCTTCTTCGAGTAACTCCTGAGATTATTTCGAGACACCACAAATCGGGCATGCCTAAAGCGGCAACAGGTTGGTGGAACCTCCGTGAAGTTCTCGTATATCTTGGCCAAGCTAAGGCAGATAAAACTAAAGACCAATCGGCGGCAACACGAAAGTTAATTGCTGAAGCCGACTATAAAGAGTCTCGCGCTGCTCGTGAGAAGAAATTACTCGACGTGTTAAACGGTGAGTACGTATCCCGTGCAGATGTGGCCAAAGAATGGTCTGCTCGTATCTTAGAGTTAAAGTCCTCGCTCATTAAACTCGGTAAACGAGTAGGTAGTGAGTTCACGGATCCAGAAGAACGAGCGACGGTAGAAAGGGTGGTGAGCGAAGTTGCCGAAGACTACCTCGAAAGTTACTCGCGCAAAGGCGAGTACACGCCGGAAGTCAGAACCGGTAAAAGTAGAGCCAAAAGTTAATTGGTTCCAAGAAGAGCTCGACGCATTTAAACCACCGGAACGATACACCGTATCAGAATGGGCTGACAATTTTAGGGTATTAACGAATATATCCGCAGAGCCAGGTAGATGGAGAACCAATCGGACTCCATACCTAAAGGAGCCTATGGACAAGTTTACAGACCCTTTGATTGAACAGATTGTACTGTGCTTCGGTGCACAGATTGGTAAAACTGAAGCAGAGCTCAATATGATAGGGTATGCGTTAGACCAAACACAATCACCAGTTATGATGGTATACCCAACAGACTCTATTGCTAAATTTGCTAGTGATAAGAGAGTACAACCGATGATTAAATCGGTTAAATCTATTAGTGATAATTTTGACGAGAATAGTAAGTTACTTGAACTGGATTTTAACAACGGCAATTACATGGTACTGGTTGGGGCGAACTCACCAAGTAACCTATCAAGCCGGTCTATCAAGTATCTGTTCTTCGACGAAATAGACAAATACCCCGCCTTCTCAGGTAAGGAAGCGGATCCAATCAAACTTGCCAAGGAACGTACTAAAACGTTCGTGGATAAGAAAATAGTAATGGTATCCACGCCTACCGTTGAGTCGGGTAATATTTGGCAGGCGTTCATGAATGCAAATGAGCGCAGGCAGTATTATGTGCCATGTCCACATTGCGGAGTGTCGCAGACCCTCAAGTTTAAGCAGATAAAATGGCCGGACGAACACAACGATAATGTGGATATGATACGCGATACAGCGTACTACGAATGTGAACATTGCGGCGGACACATCCACGATAAGCACAAAATGGAAATGTTAAGACATGGAAAATGGGAGGCGGTCAATGCATCGCAAAGCAAAGTCCGCTCAATTTCGTATCACTTATCGTCGATATATTCGCCGTGGGTCACGTTCGGAGACGTAGCGTATGAGTTTAAGAATTCCAAAGGTACGCCAGCCTCATTGATGAACTTTATTAATTCGTGGCTAGCAGAACCTTGGCGTAGTGCTAAAACTAAAAGCACACAAAATATGCAATTTACGGAATCCACATATCCGTGCGGCATTGTACCGGATAAAGCAGTATTACTTATCGCTTCCGTAGACGTACAGCTCGACCACTTCTGGTGGGAAGTAAGGGCCTATGCTCCAGGTGTTAAGTCTTACCTAATTGATTACGGACAGGCCAGCACTTGGGAGGATTTAGAGGAAATCATTATTCATCGAGAGTATCCATCGGAGTTTGGCGAACCTCGTCAAATAATGAAAGCAGGTATTGACTCCGGCTTTAGAACAGACGAAGTATATCAGTTCTGCTCAAGGTTCCCGGAGGTATGTATCCCGCTTAAAGGTTCCTCAAACCATACTACTATGACAGCACCATACACAATGACATCATTGGAGAAGGGTGTTGTAGGCGGACTGAAGTTGTACGTATTGAATACAGACTATTGGAAAGACTTTATATTCGCAAGAATGGTAAGACCGATAAACGAGGATGGCACGATCCATTTATACAAAGATTGCCCGCAGGAGTACTCAGACCATCTAAGGTCGGAGGAAAAGCAAGAACACCGAAATGTAAAAACAGGGGCAGTAACTGTTCAATGGAAACCGCTAACCAGTCATCCGGTCAACCATTTACTTGATACATGTACTTACAACGCAGCAGTAGCAGATATTGCCGGCGTTAAATATTTAATGGAGCCAGAACCTTATGAGGAAGCTGAAGAGGTCCAAACATACGAGGACTACAGCGGAGGCATAGGGAATACTGGCCATTGGTTTAGATAGGAGGTGAACCATGAGCGATGTAAATGAACAACTTGAACGTGTGCGCCAAGTCATCGAGGATATCGAAACTAAAGGATATTCCGAGTTACAGATTGGCGGTAAACGATTCAAGACGATTGACTTACCTGTACTTTACGCACGCGAACAAACGTTAATGCAACGAGTACATGAAGAGTCAAACGGCTACCAAGCAGATGCATTCGTAACATGGGGTGGACGATGAACATTATTGATAGAGTAATCAGTTGGGTTAGTCCACAACGTGCGTATGAACGTCAAGCTTACCGCGATGCGTTACGTCAATATGATGCGGCATCTATGGATAGGTTAAATAGTGATTGGCAACCTGCATATGGGACCGCCGAGCAATTGGCCACCGGTTCACGTGATATTATCCGTGGACGTGCAAGAGCTGCCGAGATGAACAGTGACTTAGCTGAGTCCGCAGTTATTGCAATCTTGCGTAACGTAATCGGTGCAGGGATTATCCCTCAAGCAAAAGTTAGAAACCGAAACGGCAAGCTGAATAACGATTTAAATAAGAAAATCGAGAAGGCTTGGGCCAAATGGGCAGAGCCTGAAAATGCTGACATAAGAGGTATTTCTAGCTTCTACGAATTGCAAGAAATGGCCTTACGACGAATGGTGTATGACGGTGAAATTCTTGTAAACAAGACTTCACAAGGTGAGTACCTGCCTCTATCTATCCAATTAATAGAGGCTGAAAATATAGGCGCAGTAAGTATTACAAATGGTAAGAATAACATTATCAATGGTGTTGAAGTTACCGAACATGGTAGACCAGTAGCTTACCATGTGAGTCAAACTGACCCAATGGGGTTACGATCGTTTGATACAGCTCGGTTAACAACAGACCATGCCTTCTTGTTATTCAAGCCTAAACGCCCTTCTCAGCTTAGGGGTATAAGCCTATTGGCGTTAGTACTTCGTAGAATCCATGATATTGATGAGTACATGGATGCTGATTTAATCGCTGCACGAGTGGCGGCGTGCTTCAGTGTTTTTGTAACCTCTCAAAATTCTGCAAGACAAACAGCCATGCTACCAAGAGATAGTAAAGGCAGACCTAATATCACAATGGCACCAGGTATGGTTAGACACCTAAGCCCTGGTGAGTCCATTGAGTTTGCAGACCCTAAACGTAACGCTGGTACTGCAAGTGAATATTCAGCAACTCAGACTCGGAGAATTGCCTCCGGTCTTGGTATGAGCGCTGACATCGTAGCGCGTAATATATCTGGGAATTTCTCGGCTGCAAGGCAAAACTTGTTAGAGGACCAAAAGACATTCCGTCAAATGCAGAAATTTGTAATCAGACACTTCTGTATGCCGATTTGGAAAGCCTTTATTGACGCCCTTTACTTAGCGGGTGAATTACCTTCTGACTACTTAGCGAACAAGGACAAATACCAAGAGGTAGCTTGGCTTGCTCCAGGGTGGTCATGGATTGACCCTGTTAAGGAAGTGAACGCTAATAAGGAGGCTATCAAATCTGGGCTTACAACTTTAGAAGATGTTTGCGCAGCATCTGGACGCGATTGGGAAGAAGTTCTTGAACAACGGAAACTCGAACAAGACAGAGCCAAGGAGCTTGGTGTATTACTAGATTATTCCAGTGAGTTGCAACCGCTAACGATGGGCGATGATGACACTACACAGGAAGGAGCTGATGGCTAGTAATGAGTGAACATCAAAAGCGTAGTGTTCTTGGCAACTACTGTCGAGAAACTACTATTGACCACGTCGATACCGATAGTCGGACAGTAGAACTATCTTTCTCTTCCGAAACGCCATATGGCCGTTGGTTCGGCGATGAAATCCTTTGCCATGATGAAGAGTGCATCAACCTTGAGCGCTTTAATAATGGTTTAGGTACAGCGTTGTTTAACCATGATCGTGATGCGGTCGTGGGGCACGTTGAAAAGGCTTGGATTGAAGATAACCGCGGTAAAGCGTTAGTTCGCTTTGACACAGATGAACAATCCGAAACAATATTCCAAAAGGTGCAATCCGGTACGCTACAAGGTGTAAGTGTTGGGTATTCCATTAAGCGCTACGAGGTGCTTGATGAGAAAGATTCTGTATCCAGTAATGGCAGATTCAAGGGCCCAGATACATATGTAGTAACGGATTGGGAACCTTTAGAAATCAGTATTGTATCTGTTCCTGCTGACCCAACAGTGGGCGTAGGACGTAGTGCTGATGAAATTCATACAAGTATTGACACACAGGAGGAAACAAAAAGTATGAATGGTGAAGAAATTTTAAAAACTGAAGAAGTAAAATCTACACCAGTAGAAACTGGTATCACACAAGAGGACCTTCAAAAAGCTATGGAGCAAGAACGTAAACGTACTTCCGAAATTACTGCATTGTTCCGTGACTTCGATGTAGAAGGTGCTGACGAAGCAATCGTAATGGGCGTATCTGTTGACGAAGCTCGTGCAATGGTAATGGACCAATTACGTGCACGCAATAAAGGCGTGTCCGTAACAATGGGTGAAGCTGAAAGCGATAAGTTCCGTGCCGCTGCACAAGACGCAGTATTGATGGCAGCAGGTATCCCTGTAGCAGATGCTGCACCAGGTGCTAATGAGTTGCGTGGCTATTCCATGATTGAGTTGGCTCGTGAGTCCTTACAACGTGAAAACGTGAAAGCTAACTTTGGCGATAACATGGAACTGGCTCGTCAAGCTATTAACTCTACATCCACATTCCCAGCAATCATGTCCAATCTTGCTAACAAATCTGTAATGACAGGCTTCAACGAAGCAGAAACTACATTCCAAATTTGGGCAGGCAAAGGTTCCAACCGTGACTTCAAAGAAGCTGCACGCGTAGCATTGTCTGAAGCAGGTAACCTTGAATTAGTTCCAGAAGGCGGCCAATTCCAACAAGACTTCTTAGGTGAAGCATCTGCTCGTACTAAAGTGGCTACATATGGTAAGTTGTTTAGCTTAACTCGTCAAGCAATCATTAATGATGACTTGGGCTTGTTCTCCAAAATCGCTACTAAATACGGTTCTGCTGCGAAACGTTTGGTAAACAAAATGGTATACGCTCAATTAACTGGTAACGTTAAAATGCAAGATAACGTAGCATTGTTTGACGCTAAACACGGCAACGTTGCAACAACTGGTGAAGCGTTATCCGTTAAAGCAATCGCAAAAGCAATTACTGCTATGCGTCGTCAAAAAGGTATTACAGGTGAAGCTACTCTTAACATTACACCTAAATACTTGGTAGTTCCTCCAGAACTTGAAATGGTTGCGTACCAAATCGTTAACTCTACTGCAGCAGTAGACGGTGTAAACTCCGGTGTAGTTAACCCTTACAAAGGTCGCTTCGTAGTTGTAGCTGATGCAGAATTAACTGATCCAGATGCATGGTACTTAGTAGCTGACGCAACTCAACATGACACTATTGAAGTAACTTACTTGAACGGTGTTGAAACTCCACGTCTTGAAACTCGCCAAGGCTTCGATGTTGACGGTATTGAATACAAAGTAGCATTTGACTGTGGCGTAAGTGCTCTTGACTTCCGTGGTGTATACAAAAACGCTGGTAAATAATTAGGGGGATAAACACATATGGCAAAATTCGTATATGAAACAGACCGCATCAATTATGTGGCAACAGCAGATATTAAAGCCGGTGACATTGTAGAAGCTGGCACGCTTCATGGTGTAGCTGTAACAGATATTAAGAAAGATGAAATGGGTGCGTTAAAAGTAACTGGCGTATTCAAAGTAGACGCTAATAAATCTGATACATACGCTGTAGGTGACGCAGTAAACTTCGCATCTGGTAAAGCTGTGAAAACTGGCGGTAAAGCATTGGGTATCGCAGTAGAACCTAAGACTGCAACACAAGATACTGTTACAGTAATGTTGAAAAACTAATTATTGTATTTTTAATGAAACGCGGGCCACACGGTCCGCGTTCACTCTACGAGGTATAACGTATGCTGACCTATGATGAAAGCGCCTTACTCGATGTATTTGGCGAAAAAATAACATATGAAGGTAAGCAGATTAAGGCTAGTGTAGAAATCGGTGAGTATGACGGTAAAGGTTCTGGCTTCGTAACTGGCCTTGCTGATAAAGCTAAGGTATGGGTTAGAACTAAAGATGTTCCACTACCTAAGACTAAAGACGTAATATACATCAATGGTAAAAAGTGGTATGTGGATCATATCTCCGATAGCGACGCTAAAATGCACTGCCTTGAAATTGTGGCCAACGTTAGGACGGTAAGACCATGAGTAATTCACCAATTACCATTACTGACACCGCTACTCCGTATCTTGAATTTATAGCTCATACTAAACCGGATTGGACTAGGAAAGCTATGAAGTCAGTCGGTTGGATGATGCAAAAGGAAATTAAGGCCGGTATTAAATCCGGTTCACCTGGTGGCCATAAATATGCTAACTTCATGCCACCTACGATGAGGGCACAGTTCGAGGCAGCTTTCGGTGCTAAAGTAAGGCGTGCATATCAAGATGGCGGTAAGGCGCATAGGGAAGGTTGGGGGTTAAAATCCAGAGCCCAACTTATAGCCGGTGGCGTTAAGGAAACGACAGTCGGATATACACCTCTCGGCAAGATGTTCCGAGCAGTTGGTTACCAATACGACGCCAGGTCGCAATCTGTAAAAGTAGGGTGGTTATCATCGTCTGCAAAACGATTAGGCGAACAGATTGAGCGTGGTTACACGAAACAGATCACAGAGCCGATGCGTAGGACATTATTTGCCGGTGGCTTTCAACTTGCTAAGGGTAAAACATCATTTAAGATTAAACCTCGTAAAACGTTTGGTCCGATGAAAACAGCCCTACAGCCTAAGTTGGTACCTTACCTAGAGTCTAAAATCGGTGAATATGCACTAGGCAAAAGCACTCAATTCGCGTCGAGCAGGCGAGCATATAAAGTGAGGTAGCAATGCAAACTATTCCACTAGCAGTCATTGCTAACAGATGGGCAGAAGCGGTTAAGGATAATCAGAAGATTACCGACTACTGCATGGAGCACTTCGGAAAGGACCTTGGTATTTACATCGGATATGATGACGCTGGCGCACCTCTTGAAGAGGATTGTCCATGCGTGATCATTATGATGGATAACAAGTCTGAGGGCTTGGCTAGTTCTTACTCTTATACTCTACAACTCGTATGGGGAATAGTGAGAGCTGAGGCAGAACGTGAAGGACGTGTAGTGAAATACACAGGAGCGTTCGAGTGCGATGAACTTGGCCAATTACTCATCGAATGTATCATGGCAGTTAACCCTAACTATCCTGTCATTAACATTGACTATGAAACAGATAATATCTCGTGGCGTCCGGTGTATCCGGGTAAAGCCACACTCACTATAGAAATACCGCACGTAATTGGCGGTAATGTTGAATATTAGGAGGATTAAACATGGCAGTAGCTAAACGTGCACAAGGTGCACAATCTTCTCTTACAATGGCCTTTGAAACTGACTTCGGTACTACACCATCTACTGGTGGCGTGATAATGCCTATTATCAGTTCTTCTTTGAAGGCTAGCCAAAACCTTAACGATTCCTCTGTAATTCGAGGCACTCGTAATCCTGCGGCACCTAGTCGCGGTAATATCGATACATCCGGTAGCATTGTGCCACCAGTTGATGTATTGGGATTTGGCTATTGGTTAAAGCTAGGCTTTGGTGCTCCAACTACAACAGCACAAGGCTCCGGCAAGAAACACGTATTTAAAATTGGTCCAGATATGCCATCTGCTACCTTTGAACAAGGTTATAAGGATATCAGTACTTACCAACAATTTAGTGGCGTACGCATGAATAAAATGTCCTTAAACTTCGGTGGTGACTCTGAATTAACTGCATCTATCGATGTAATGGGATGTAAGGAAACAATGGCGGCAGTACCATTCGATACAGCACCTAAATCCATTGTGTTTACTCCCTTCGAAAACCTTGAAGCCACCATAAAAGAAGGTGGTGTAACTGTAGCTAATGTATTGTCCATGAGCCTTGATATCGATTTTGGCCTAGACGGTGACTCTTATGCTATCGGTGGTAAAGGCTTCCGTACATACATTGATACAGGTATTATCGGGGTATCCGGTACTATTAAAGCGTTCTTCCAAAATATGGACCTATTAAATAAAGCTGTAAATGGCACTGAGTCCAGTCTTGAGTTGACGCTTACTAAAGGTACTAACTCCTTGACTATCAAATTACCTGAATTGATTTACGAACGTAACTCTCCTGGTATCGATGGTCCTAAAGGCGTAAATATCGAACTTCCATTCAAAGCATATTATGGCGATGACGCTAGTCAATCTGCAGTAGTATTTGAATTGGTTAACAGCCAAGTATCTTACTAATCTAACTCATTTAGGAGGTAACTATGAATATTCAAGGTAAAGAATTAAAACCAAGAGCCCTTACATGGACTGAACGTGATGCATTAATCAAAGCTGGTTTAGACTTCGTGTATTGTCCAGTAGATGTTGATGATCAAGTAGCATCTATTGTTCGTAGTCGTGACATTATGCGATTCATCTTAACAGATGTATATAAGCTCACAGATGAAGAACTCAATACAGTAAGTGATAAGGACGCAATGAGCTTCGCCGGTGAAGTCATTACATTAACTTACCAATTACAAGAAGAAACAGAAAAAAACTAGAAGAGGCGTGGAGGTGGATGTCCTCGGATAAGCCGAAGTACTGCCAGGGATGTAAGGAATTACAAACCGCTACAAAGCAGTCCTTCGACTGCTCCGAGTGTGACTTTAACCCACCACGCCTATTATTTGGTTCAAAACTGGCTATGAAACTGTATAACCTATCACGCAGTCAAAGGAATTACCACTCAGGCGGACTAGCTGGGTTCGACTATCCGGCTATACGTACAGTGGCCGAGATAAATAACATTAACCTAAATCCGATGTTATTTAGTCTAATGTGGATATTGGAGGGATTAGAAATGGAGGCGATGAATAAGGATGTCGAATAATGTAGTAGATATCATAGTGCAACTGACCGATAAGAACGCTCAAGCCGGTTTAGAGAAAATCGCCGCTACCTCTAAGGGAACAGTTGCAGAGCTTTCAAAGTTAAAGAATGAAATGTTTGCCATAGGTGCGGGTGCCGGTATTGCCGGTCTAGGTTCTAAACTCGCAAAAGAGGCACTGGCTTGGAACTTATCAGTAAAGAAAATGCAATCCTTAACAGGTGCGACTGCTGAGCAAGCAAGTACATTCCTCGCCGTTGCAAACTATATGGGTGTGGCTACTGACGTTAGTACGGTAGCATTTGCTAAATTTGCGAAGGCTGTATCTAACGCACAGGATAAAATGCAAGTTGCATCCGCAGAAGGTAAACTAGCTACTGATATGTTCAGTAGACTAGGTATTAGCATTGATCAGATTGAGGGTAAGAATACCCTTGAAGTATTTAAAGTCATTCAAGACCGATTACGGAATATGAAGGACGGTGCCGAAAAGACACGGATTGAGATGGAGCTATTCGGTAAAACCGGATACCAACTTCATGGAATGCTAAATATGTCAGCAGACGCCATGAAGCAAGTCGAGGACCGTGCAAGGGCAATGGGGCTCGTCATTGATGATGAAGCTGCTAGAAAGTCCGCTGCCTTTAATCGTCAATTGAAAGACATGGAACAGACCGGTAAGCGATTGGCTATTATGATTGGCCAAGAACTTTTACCGGTTGTTATGGAATATGCACAAGGTGCAATTAATCTAACAAAGTCTTATAGCAATCTAGCAACAGAGCAAAAGGAAGCTATTTCGGGTCTTATCAAATTCGGCTTAGAAGCTGGTATAGCCATCACAGGAATTCAGTCCATTACAAGTGCATTGAAGTTCATGAGATTGGCTACTATAGCAGCAGCCGGTCCGTGGCTTGCATTAGCAACTGCTATCGGCTTAGCCGGTAAAGCGTTACTAGATTATCGCTATAAGGAACAGACCAAAGGCACAGACCTAGGTGTTGATGTTAATGGTCTTAGAGCTCATAAGAACTTAAACGCACCTGGCACGAATTCAGCTTACATGGCTAACCATGATGGGCGGTACTGGGTAGAGGATAGTTCATTCTTTGGGCTAATCAAAAAGGATCGCTTAGCAACGAAAGAAGAAGGCGCTCAAATTGAAGCTGCAATTAAGGCTAAGGAAGCGGCAGATGCCGCGAAGAAGGAAGCCGAAGAAGAGCAAGCTAAGATGGAGCAAGAAATCGAGAACGCTAAGAACGGTCTTACTAATAACGAAGCTATCAACAAGGCTAATGAAGAAGCTAGTAAGGCAGCTAAAGCCCAAGAGGCAGCGGCTAAGAAAGCTGAGCAAGCAGCCGAAAAACTAGCAAGTTCTGTGGAACGCCTTAATGAACTTATTCGTAGTCTTACTCTTCAGTCTTTGGAGATTGATGGGAGCCAATATGAAATTGATAAGCTCAATGCTAAGAACCAATATGAAACGAATAATAAAAATATTCGTGAGATTATCCGTTCTGCAGCCGGCTTAGGTAATGTTGGTGGCGGTTCTGGTAGTGCTTCTGGGGTATTAGATGCCGCTAATGCTCAACTAGGTAAAGCCTACGTATTGGGTGCAGACGGCACCTGGGCTACAGATTGCGGTAAGTTATTTGCAGATAGCGCAAAGGAAACATTCGGCAAGGATGTACCTCGGTACGTTCCATCTATTATGGATGCAGCAGCAGAAGCTGGAGCATGGCACCCAGAAGGCGACGGATATGTTCCTAAAGCCGGTGACGGTGTCGTTGTACTTGGTGATAACCATATTGTTATTGCTGATGGTAATGGCGGATACACAGGAGCTAACTCTAGTACGGGGGTAGTTGCTAAACAGTCTATTACGGGCGATTTCGGAGCGATTACAGGCTACGTTGACACATCTAAATTAGTAGGTGTGTCTGGTTCTGCAGATGCTCTTAAAAACGCAAATGCTAAGGCGTTGGCAAGCTCCAACCTAGTAGCGGAAGCTAAGGCTAAGAACGAAGAAGTATATCAAAAGAAACTCGAAGAAGCTGACCGTAATCAAAAAATCCGTGTACGTAAGATGAACGAGGAAATCTCAAAACTTGACCTTGAACGCACAGGCGATCGCTTGCAATTACTCAAGACGGAAGCCGAAGCACAAAAGGCTCAAATTGATGATAACGTTCGTGAGTATACAAAGGCAGTAGGCGATAAGACATTAGCTGAAAAGAGAGCTAATGCCGAGAAGCTAAAGATTACTGCCGATACGGAACAGAAAATCAGAGAGTTAGCATATACGCAACTCAACGAGGACTCTGAACGTCAATCCAATTTAGTAAAGCTTGGCCGGATATCTCAAGATGATGCTGATAAGGTTCTTAATGAACAGTTACGAGCGTACATCGAATTCGCACAACGAGAACTTAATGAAGCTAAGTTAAGCGCTACTCAACGCTTGCAAGTGGAAAAGAACCTCGTTGAAGCACAGCAAAAGCTATGGGAAGCTGCCGGACGTAATCTACGTACTAGCCTACAAGAAGGCGCTAGACAGTACAACTTACAGGTAGTGAACTATGGTGACTTAGCGAAGTCTACTTTTGATAGTACGATGAGCAGTATCAATTCCTCATTTACTAGCCACTTAGAAGCTATGGCCACAGGTACAGAGTCTTTCGGTAAGGGGTTAAAGAATATCTTCAAAGATATTACGAATAGCATTATTAAAATGCTTGTTAACCTATCCTTCCAACAGTATGTGCAACCTAAGTTACAAAGCATATTTGGTAACATTGCAAGCGGTATCGGTGCTATTGGCGCCAGTCGTGGCGGTGTATCTTCGTTTGCTAGCGGTGGTTCTTTCAGTAAAGCATTTACAGGGAATAGTTTTGGTAAGTTTGCAAGTGGCGGTGTAGCTCCTGCGGGTATGACATTAGTTGGTGAGAATGGCCCAGAGCTCTTACAGTTCAACTCTTCTCATCGCATTTATAATGCAAGCCAAACACGTAAGATGATTAGCGGTGAAGGAGCTAATAAAGTAACGGTTAATATCATCAACCAATCTGGCCAACAACTAGATAGTCAACAACAAGAAACTAAGTTTGATGGCGAACAAATGATAGTTGATGTAGTAGTATCTAGTCTTATGACAAACAAAGGAGGTATGCGTGACGCCATTAAGGCGGCCGCAGTATAGCGTATGTTAGAATTCCCAAACATAAGATATCCGATATACCCTATCGATGAAACAACACCTGATGTGAGTCGTAAGGTTCAGGTAGAAAATATGACGATGCTAACTCATCGCAAAACTACAAAAGCGTTACGATCGTATTCAGTAAATTATAAGATTCCGACTTCGGAATATATCAAGTTAAGGAATTTCTTTGACCAGGTCAACACTGCAGAGATATTCCTTTGGACACATCCTGAGACACGAGCGAAGATAAGAGTACGGTTTGCGGACCAACTCCATTTCTCTGCCAGTGATTATGGTATATGGAATGGGTCAGTCCAACTCCAGGAGGCTTAAATGTTAACGTTATCAACTGCATCAATCATCGAAAAAAATAAGATATCCTCCACTGGAGCATGGGTAATGGCTATTGAACTTCACCATCCGGAAGGGAATATTCTTCTCGTTAACAACACGGAGGACTTAACCCTTGCCGGCAAGAAGTACACAGCCTTTCCTTTTAAGCTAGAGGACATCAACGAGGACACTAAGCAGATGCCTAACGTTAAACTCTCTGTAGCGAATGTAACCGGTACTATCCAACGGTTAGTAGAAAAGAATAAAGGCCTCACAGATTGTGAGGTCAATATTCGGATATTTAATACTAACTTACCGGACATTATTGAACTAGAAGAAACGTTCATCATTAATGCATCCCAATCTAAAGCAGACTGGGTAGTGTTCACATTAGGCACAGACTTCTCATTCTCTCGCAGGTTCCCACCTGTTCGAGTAATGAAAGACTACTGTCCTTTTAAATTTAAGTCTGTAGAGTGCGGATACAAAGGGTACGCACAATCATGTAACAAAACTCTAAAACGCTGTCGTGAGTTAAATAACAGCGTTAGATTTGGCGGTGAGCCAACAATACCACAAGGGGGCTTATATGCGTCTAACTCTAAATAACCTAGTAGGGGCTCCGTGGAAAGAGTTGCCTTGTTGGGAGCTTGTGGTAGAGGTGTACAAAAGGGCCGGTATTCATCTTGAGCCATATGCAACGTATTGGCCAGATATGAACTCTCCTTGGCAAGAAGTCAAGGAACCGGAAGTAGGGGACATAATTGTTATGAACCTCTACAGTAATAATGCTGATCATATCGCAGTATATGTAGGCGAAGGTAAGATGATACATTCTACCGAATATGCGGGGGTGTGTATCGTACCAATGGACAGATTAAGAAAACGTATATTAGGAGTGTACAGGCACAAGGAGGCTCAAAATGATTAGATTAGTAATTGCTCGAAACCCATTCGACCTTACCACTAGACAAGAGACTCTTGTGCCTTTTGTTGATGGTAAACAGCTTAATCAATATTTCACTGAACCAGGTGAATGGGTGTACTCCATAAATGGCGAGTTAGTAGATGATACCGCATCACCTATAGACGAAGCCTATGTAGTGGTTTTGCCTAAACTCGAAAAGCAAGCATTCGCTATCTTGTTATCTATTGGTTTATCAATAGCTACTGCGGGTATTGCCTCCGGTGCGATATTCGGTATTACTAGCGTACTAGGTCGTACATTAGCAGCAATGGCTATCGGTATGATTGGTAACGCGATCATATCTAAAATAGCTACACCTAAGACTGATAGCTCTAATACCGAGCAGTCCGCTACTTATGGATGGCAAGGCGCACAGACAGTTATTGGCCAAGGGCACCCATTAGCTATTACTTACGGCAAGTGTAAAAGTGCTGGTATGCTTATATCACGCCATGTAACAAGTGACGGAAGTAAGCAATATCTTAACTTATTATACTGCGCCGGAGAGGGCCCTATTGACGCTATAACAGACGTCAAATTAAATGGTAACCCTATCGGTAACTATAAGGAAGTTCAGCTCGATGTAAGACTTGGTACAAATAACCAAGAGATTATCCCTAACTTCAATGATAACTATGCTGACCAACCATTGACGTATGAACTAACGAATGACTGGTCTATCCACCAAACACAAGGTAACTTATCTACTGCGCTAGAGGTTACTATATCACTCCCTAATGGTTTGTATTATTCAAACGATAAGGGCGGATTAAGTGAAACCTCAGTCACTATTGAAGGGGGTTATCGTAAAGTTGGGTCTGCAGAGTGGATACCGCTACCGATTAGTAACAATGGTGGCCAAAGTGCTATGCTCGAAAAGACAGATAATCGCTGGTTTAAACGTAACAGTCATTCCAGAACGTCTATCGACAATAGTCAATATACTGGTGTTATCAAGGATAGCTCAAATAAAGCTATATATCGTGTGTTCCGGTTCGATGTAAAAGAACCAGGGCAGTACGAAGTCCGTATGCGGTGTGCACATAAGGACGGCAACTCTAACCGCCATGTGAACAAAGTATACTGGTCGCAGTTAACTCAGATTGTCTATGATGATTTCATTCATCCTGGCAAGGTACTTATAGGTATTAAAGCATTAGCTACTGACCAATTAAATGGTAATGATCCAAACGTAACATGGATACAAGAGCGAAAAACAGTATGGGTATTTAATACCTACACCGGAGCGTATGAGTCTAAACCAGCAAATAATCCTGCGTGGGCTTGCTACGATATCCTTCATCATTGCCGAAAGATTGGCGATGAGTATGTAGTTAAAGGGGCTCCTCGTGAACGCTTCGTATATGATGCATTTAAGGCTTGGGCTGATAAGTGCGACGAAAAGCATATAACATTTAACTACATTTATGACAACGCTAGCCAAGTATGGGATGCACTTAAATACGCTGAGAATGTAGGTAGAGGTAAGGTAATACCTCTAGGTACTCGGTTCAGTTGTATTTACGATTATGCTGCTACACCTACTCAGCTGTTTACTGTTGGCAATATCAAGATGGACTCATTCATGGAAGAGTTCCAAGCCACATCATCTAGGGCAAATGCTATCGAGGTATCCTTCCTCAACAAAGCCAAGGACTATGAGCGTGACGTACTCCCTGTATTCAGTGAAGAGTATGACGTGACTACATCCCTCACTAGTCCGGCACAAGTCGAGCTTATGGGATGTGTGGATGTAGACCAAGCCTACAATTACGCTAAGCATTATCTAAGAGCAAATAAATATGAGGTGCGTACTTGTACCTTCGAAGCTTTTACAGACGCCATAGCGTGCACAATAGGGGATGTAATCCTACTACAACACGATGTGACGGATTGGGGACAAGGTGGTCGTGTAGAGTCTGCTGTAGGCAATAAAGTAACGCTTGATAGAGAGGTTACTTTTGAGCAAGGTAAGACCTATCGGCTTATGGTACGTAACGCTAAAACCGATGCGTTAGAGTCTTACGATGTAACTGGGGTAGCTGGTAAAACCATAACGCTTGCTAATAATGCGGTTATTCAGACAGACGATTTATACACCTATGGTGAGGCAACTAAGGAAGCTAAGCCGTTTAGGGTATTATCCATTAGCAAGTCCAACTCTGAAATGACACGCAAGATATCCTGTATCGAGTACTACCCAGAGTTGTACGCCGGTGATGATGGATCAGTACCAATCATCGACTACACAACCAAGTCTGATGTAATTAAGGTTATTAACTTAGTATTACTTGCTGACGTTAAGACCTTAAAGGATGGCACTGTACTCTGTGATATTAATGGTACTTGGCAACTACCAAGGGGAAAAGTGGCCAAAAATATTATCGTGTATTACAAGCCTGTTACTGCTAAGGAGTGGCAACAGTTTAAGGTGTTAGATGGTAGTGCTACCAGCGTAACCATTCCAAGCGTAGCAACTGACGTCAACTACGACGTTAAGATTGTATGTACTAATAATGCTGGCGCTGAGTACGAAGGCGTAGAGCGTGCGGTATATGTGAGTGGTAAGGAAATACCACCGGCAACACCTAAAGGCTTTAAGGTGACACAGGACGCAGTCAATAGTAGTGTACTTCACTTATCATGGGAACCTAATACAGAGGCTGACCTACACGGGTACACACTATACGATGGTAATGATGTAGTCCTTATTAAACATATAGGCGGTACATCCTACTCGTACTTCATTCCTAATACTGGTAATTACCAATTCAAACTATCAGCTGTTGATACATCCGGTAATGAAAGTGGTAAGGCTGAGGCTCGTATTACGGCGACTGTATCGGCTGAAAGCGTGGCTACACCTAAAGCACCGGCTCGTGGTGAGGTGAAAATTGGTAAGACGATCACTGCTGCGTGGGACCCAGTAGAGAATACCTACATCGATTATTACGAAGTACGCCTTGATAGTAATGTCGGACAGTCCAATAAGCTACTAGCCAAGACTACAGATATCCGCTCTGAAATTAAGTTATCGGCTCGTAGAGGTGCGGTGTTCGTTTATGCGCACAATCCTGTCAAAGGATATGGTCCGGCTCTTAGACTAGACTATAACGCAGCAGTTCCTAAAGCACCGACTAATGTCAAAGTAAAAGGCAATATTGCAGGCGTGAGCGTAGTGTTTGATAGCATACCGGATACTTGTATAGGGGCTAATATTTACATCGGCACAGAGAAGTATTTCGTTACTTCCAATGTAAATATGATACCTCGTGACCCAGGCATAATTAATGTTAAAGTCGCTTACGTTGATGTGTTCGGTGAGGGTGCATACTCCGATATTATTGGTAGCTCTGTACCGGCTAGTATTGACCCGGCTTTAATTGATAAGGAAGCCCTTGGCATTAAAGATATGGACGATAAGATTAAGGAGCTTACAAAGACTGCTAATGCTTATTCTACCCAAGTTAATAACCTAGCCGCTAATATGGCTACTCAGTTTAGCCAATTATCTGAAGGCATTGACCTTAAGCTAAAAGCATTAAATGGCGATGAGATTGTAAGTCGTATTAATCTAAGCTCCACAGGCACACGAATTAGTGGCAAGCTACTACATGTAACTGGTGATGCACTATTCGACAATAACATCATTACTAGACAGATGCTCGCTGCTAAAGCCGTGTCTGCAGATAAGATGGACGTCGGAGAGTTAAGCGCGATCAGTGGTAACCTTGGGACTGTAACAGGTGGTAAGATTATCGGCGGTGTGATCCAAAACAAGACAGGAGTATTTAAGGTTGATGCTAATGGTAACATCGTAGGGGCTAACATTACAGCCTCACGTATTGACGCTCAATCGATAATGCAAGCCGGGTTTAAAATCAGAAACATCGATGTGCAAATCTACAAAGTACGTCACGGTGACTGGTGTCCACTACCAGAAGGGTTTACTGAAAGCCAATGTACGTTTATCCCTGTTGGTTACAGAATGACTGAAAGTTATTCCGACCGCAATTATAACTACTATGAAAATAAGATTTTCAATTCGTCAGTTCCGTGGCAGCAAAGACTTCCGAATAAGATTGATAAGTCAAAATATGAGCAACAAAAAGCTAGATATATAGGTCGATGTGACATCTACATGAATAGTGACGTTAGGCTGAATGTAGGGATTATTGAGAAACGCCGAGCGGTGGTCGAGGCTAAAGACTTCAGTGAATGGAGCAGTGAAAACCACGATTACTACTCTAAAGATTATTCCTACGGCGAACTATATGTATTGGTTATTGCGCGACAATAAGGAGGCTATATGGTCGAACAAGATTTAACTCTTTACGCTGGACAAGACTTTAGTATCAGTTATGTCGTACCGCCAGATAGCGATATGACGTTAAGTCAATACAAAGGCGCTTGTAAAATTCGCAAGCGACCATATGACAATATGATATTAGAGTTGCATTCTGTGGTAGAGTCAAAACAGGTAAGGTTTTTCATTTCTGGCCAAGAGTCAGCGGATAAGAAAATAAAGGGTGGCGATTATATCTATGACGCATTCCTTTATAATGACGAACACTGGCTAAAGATTGGTCAAGGTACGATTACGATCGTGCCGGATATTTCTATGCATGAGTAAGGGGGGTAACTTATCATGGCTGAAACAAACAATACTTTAACACTCAAATTTGACAAGGAAACTACATTACCGTTATTGGAAGGCTTAGGCAAATCTGCATATGCAATCGCAGTAGCTCACGGCTTTAAAGGTGATGAGCAAGCATGGTTAGATAGCTTACGTGGTCCTAAAGGGGATAAAGGTAGCGCGGAGGAGACTGCTCAAATATTAAAGAAAGATGGCGAATTTCTCAAAAGCGTAAAAGGTCCTAAAGGTGATGCGGGTAGTGCTGAAAGAGCAGCTGAGCTTTTGAAAGATAAAAACGTATACTTGCCTGACGCAAGTGTAGATACAGTATTGGCTAAGTTAGTAGAGCTTTTAGGCGATACTATCCATGTAGAATTCAAACAACTCGAATACTTCCAACCTGTGGCCGGTCAAGAGTTCCTCGATTTAAAAGGTGAACCACACTTTAAGGTATCTGTAAATGGTGGCGAAAAACGTGTATTTGAAAGTGATAATATGCGTGTACCTATCAAAGCGTTTGGCGAAGATGATATCAGAGTATCTTACTACGATCTTGCAGACCGTGAAGTAGGCGTTATCTCTATCAAAGGCCTTGAATCTGCAACAGCTGATGAAACATTTACAGACACAACCGGTGCGAAGTTCGAGAAATATGGTCGCAAATTAGTGTTGCGATTAGCTACATATAACGGAAATTCATTCAATTGGCTTGGTAAATGGAATAAGTCTGATATTGAAACGCTTGAAATTATCAGCGATGCGAAGAAAACAATCGTTGATAATGATAATACAGATCACAAATATAGTGGCTTAACATTTATTGTGAAACAACCTACTAACGTTAATTTCAGCACCGCATTTAATCAAGGCACAGTAACTGTGAACACATTGGAAAGAACTATTCAATTAACACTTGATAATTCAAGCATTCAATATGTTGATGGGGTATATGTTAATAGAGGAACAGGCTCATTAGACGCATTATAATTCTTAACAGTTAAATTTCTATCATAACTGGTCCATAGTTAGCACAGAGTAAGGGGGTGCATATCTCATCTGGACTTGGCAGTTTGAGCTGAACGACTTGCTTACGACATTAACTATCGTAGGCATAGTAGCAGGTGCAGGATATCGGCTTCTGATAGTACCTCTATTAGACCGTCTGGAAGCACAACGAAAACAAGATAGCATAGAATTCACAGGCAAGTGGAATACATTATTTGACACACTAGGCGAACTAAAGGATGAAATGAAGCAGTCACGTACGGAACGTACTGAGTCAGCAACCACCTTTATGATGTTAACCACTAGGCTCGAATCTATGGAAAAGCGAATTAATGAGTTAAGGGAGGAATTACATGATCATACCGCCTCGGCTCATGGACAGCGCTAAGAAAGTATTCAAATCTGTTAGGGTGGCCAATATCCACCCTACAGGTGTATTAGCGACGAGGGCATTAGTCCTCGTCATGCTAGTACCTATATTGTTAGTAGTCATCGAATACGTAATGGCATTTGCCAGTGGGTATGTATCCGATGAAACAGGGAAATTAATTAGCACAGGTATTAATATTATTGACCATATCTTTATTCCGTCTGTACTAACTGCCCTTGTTGGGTTCTTAGCACTTTGGATAGATAAGGATAATAACGGCGTACCTGATAAGCTGGAAGGGAGTAACAATGAAAGTATGTATCAATCCGGGTCACGACGTGAACCTTGATAGTGGTGCAGTTAACCCTCGCACTGGACGTCGTGAATGTGACGTCGCGCTCGAAGCAGGTCAACTTCTCCAAACATACCTAAATCAAGCCGGATGTCAAACTGTGCTTGTACAAGACGATAACCTCGGTTATGTCTGCCGTGTATCTGATGATTTTGATGCGGATATCTTTGTATCGTTACACTGCAACGCATTCAATACTCAGGCACGTGGTACTGAAACACTTTATAAGTCATTTAATGGCCAACGATTGGCTAATGATATTCAAAGCCAAATCATCCGCAGCATTAACACCGTAGACCGTGGTGTTAAGAAACGTGATGACCTATGGGTGCTTAACGGGACTAACGCAGTGGCCGTACTTGTTGAAATGGCATTCATCGATAATGACGATGATTTGGAAATGCTTAATAACGACTTAGACACTATCGTACGTGCTATCGCTAGGGGGATAACAGACTATATAGGAGGTATGTAATGTATGAGAAAATCAAGACTACACTTGCTAGCTATCCTAGGTCTTATTATGTTATCGGTGCTATTGTGCTCCTATCCATCTTTTGCCTCTGGTATATCTTCCACGAGCCGAGCGGAGCAGACTATAATCGTACCCTTAACACAGTGGAACGAGCTCAAAAGCAACAACGAGAAAGCGTTGAGCTTAATCGAAGCATCCAACGTTCCATTGACAGAAGCACAGAACTTAGTCATGAAGCAAAAGAACGAATTGACCGAAGCACACAATACAATCAACAAATTGGAGAACGAATTGACACAAGCAAAGCTTCAATCAATGAAGCAAGAGATTACCTTAAACGAAATGTCGAACTCTTTGACCGAATTGAAAGGGCAAATAGAGAACGACAAGAAAACAATCAAACGACTACGGATGCAACGCAACCTATCCCAAGTGATAGGAGCGGGAGCGATAATCGGAATATCAATTCGACGATGAAATAGAGGTGATCCATACATCTCCATAGCGTGTAATGGTGGATACACGCACTAATAGATAAAAGAGCCTACTAACTTAGAAAATATCTAGGTCAGTAGGCTCTTTTTTTTTGTAAAAATTACTAAAAAAACTATTGCATATAACACGGAAACGTGTTATAATATAGACATAGGGAAGGAGGTGATGCCATTGAAGAAGGTAAGGAAGAAAATAAAAAAGTGGCTACCGATAATAACAGCATTTATCCAACTAGCAATCGCGATAATACAGTTATTAAATCAGTAACCACAGGGGCTCGAAAGAGCCCCACTCTTCCTAACCATTATAACAATGGCGAGCATATGATTTCAAGATTAACTTTAATAATTAGCATTATTGCCTTTGTATTATCTGTGTTTAATCTATTAGTAATATTAGGAGTACTGTAATGAAACTAGAGGATGTAATGACCACACAAGAGGCTGGTGAAAGATGGAATGTACCGGCTGATTCAATTAAGCAATGCTGCTTAAAGCGATATGCAAATAAACAATTTACCGATGACGAAGCTAGAAAATCAGGGAAGAATTGGCTTGTAACACGCCAGGGAATGGAACGACTATATGGGGAGGAACCAAAAATGTTAAAAGTTATTAATTGCACATCTAATTTACATCAAGTAATGGGAACCGTTGAAACCTATAAAGAAGCATGGGAAATGATATATGATCGTGAAATGCAACAGTCCCCTTGTATAGGAAAGTGGGATAAAGCTCAATGGGAAGAGTGCGATATGCAAGATGAATTCCCTGATTTTAAATGGCCTGAAGGTGTTGATTATGTTTGGACTGCAGATTGGATAGCAGAAGTTATCCTCGACCCGGTTGAATATAACGAAGAAGGTGTAAGAGGTCTTATTGATGATTTGTTGTTGTCTTACAAAATTGAAGAAATTGATTAAATTTATATAATAGTATATATTATATAAATCGTTAAAACTTGTTATAAGTTTAGAACGTTGCTCAACTGTTACTCAACTTTTTAAAAGTTTTAATGCTATAAACTCAATAAAAATAAGGATTTTTAGTGGTGATAGAATTGTACTCCAAATAATTTGGCGCAAAAATCCGCAGTGCAACGCACTGCGGATTTTTTATATATTATGAGTGTATTATTTATAAAAGGATAAATCAAATAATTATCATAAAAGCTATCTTTCTTGGTTTAATCGAGTATAGCCTATTATAATAACTGTGCTTATAATTATCCCCAGTCCACATATAAAAAATATATCATGTAGCGGTAATATATTTGCTAAGTTTGTAAATATAGTTATTGATAATATTGATCCAATAGAGAAGCCTGTACTTACAGAACCGCTAGCTAATGTTAACTCTTCCTGTGAAAAAATAGATTGTATATATGCATGAACTAAAACAACGGCTGTAAATAATAATATTTCAGATATACTATATAGAATATATAGTTGTTCTATTGTTTCTATATAGCCAATAAAAAAAATACTTCCTCCGTATAGTATAAAAAGAGGGAACAAAATCTTTTTAAAACTCGTTGCTAAATTAATGGTAAAATATTTAGCAAGAATTCCAAAAATAATGAATGATGCCAATCTAGAGATTGTTTGCGTATATCCATACTGACTATCAGTTAAATGTAAGATGTCTTTAATAAATATTAATAGTAGAACCGGTATACACATATAAAATATTCTTGCTAATATACCCAAATAAACTATAAAATTAATTTTTTTATTTAGGAACAATAACTTATATCCTTTTAATAAAAGTTGAATGCGATCATATATACTTTCTCTAATAGTTTTTTTGGAGATAGTTGTGTGTGCTTGGATTCTTACATTTCTATTTAATCGATAAAGTAGGTAGGCTGAAATAATATAAGTAATTGCATCAATAACGAATACTATCGTTAAAGAGTAATTAATTATAACGCTAAATAATAAGGAACCACTTATCAAAGCAAGACGATTAATAGACCGGAGCAGTGCATTGAATTTGACTAAATCATTTGTAATATTAGGTACAAAAGAAAGTCTAGCGATTCCTAAAATTTTATTATTAAAACCTATAAGAAAAGCTATGATATATACTAGATATAGGTTATCTATGAAAACAAAAATTAATAATATAAAACCCGAAACTATTTCAGGAACTACCATAGACCACATTAAGCCTTTTTCTTTTACAAGTATTCCTAAAAATGGGCCTATTAACATTCCAACTAATAATGTCGCTATTGTAACTGCCCCTGTATTAAAGGGACTGTGAGTGGTATTGAATATATATGTTATAAAGCCTAATGTTGTTGCTGTGCTTCCCATTGTTGAAAAGAATAGAGCACTATTTAAGAGAAATGAGTTTTTGTTTTCTAGATTCATACTATCATCTCCTAGGTCATAGAAGTATAGATATAATATGTATTGTTTTACAAAATCTAAGTTAAGTTTTTATCAATTCTTGAGATTATATATTCATAATTCTATATAAATGTATAAATTTCCTGCACAATATAAAGTAATATGTAATATGTAATATAAGTAGGTTTCTGCTAATGAAAGATAATAAAAAGGGGACTATTCATTTTTATTATTTAGAGGAGATTAATGGATTATATACGTGTTGAGTTAGAAGAAAAATATATTGCAGATGTTGAGCCTCGAGAAGCGTGCATAGCTTTTAGTATATATATTAAAAGTGGCGACTTTTCCGGTCGAGGCACATTTGTTTATACTGAAAATGAATTTAGAGAATTAATCAGTCAACTTAAATTAATATATATTACATTAGATGGAGACGTTCGTATTGCTTATGATGATTCGGATGATTATGTCCATATTATATGTAAATCATACGGACATATAGATGTAGAAGCTCAATTAGGCGGCAGTTGGCGTGATAATTGGGTTAAACTTCTTCTTAATACTGATCAGACCGTATTGAATGACGTAATACAGCAATGTAATTCGATACTAAAAAAATAATTTGATGACAGCATATTACTGCTAAATTTTAATTGACACAAACCCATAAAATCTGTATACTATTTTGAGTAAGCTTTAGTCGTGTTTCCATTAGCCCCGGAA
>ERZ841116.310-NODE-310-length-40235-cov-8.212593_pt1 | contig 40235 bp, 39 predicted proteins | sample MGYA00519875_ERZ841116 | MGnify/ENA primary metagenome ERZ841116 (study PRJEB31850, sample SAMEA3708889) | human gut metagenome | biome: human gut; feature: human-associated habitat; material: faeces | place: China | collected 2014 ... | reverse complement strand
AAGCAAGTTTTAGATAAGGACTAATTCAGCATGAAGGGAATTATTTTAGCAGGCGGTTCAGGTACTCGCTTATATCCATTGACTTTAGTAACTAGTAAGCAATTATTGCCAGTTTATGACAAGCCAATGATTTATTACCCATTATCTACTTTAATGTTAGCTGGTATTAAAGATATTTTAGTTATCTCTACTCCAGCTGACACGCCACGTTTTAAGGAACTATTAGGTGATGGTTCACAATTTGGTGTTAACCTTTCTTACAAGGTTCAACCAAGTCCAGATGGTTTGGCTCAAGCATTTACATTAGGTGAGGATTTCATTAATGGTGAAGCATGTGCCATGGTTTTAGGTGATAACATTTTCTACGGTAATGGTTTTACTGACTTACTTAAGAATGCTGCTGAAGATGCCCAAAAGGGTAAGGCAACTGTCTTTGGTTACTACGTAAATGACCCAGAACGTTTTGGTGTTATTGGTTTTGATGAAAAGGATAATGTTGTATCTATCGAAGAAAAACCAGAACAACCTAAGAGTAACTATGCTGTTACTGGTCTTTACTTCTACCCAGCTGGTGTAAGTGAAAAGGCTGCTCAAGTTAAGCCAAGTGCACGTGGGGAAGTAGAAATTACTAGTCTAAACGATATGTACTTACAAGACGATAACTTAGGTGTACAACTTTTGGGTCGTGGTTATGCATGGCTTGATACTGGTACAATGCAAAGTTTAGTTGACGCTTCTAACTACGTTAAGATGATTGAAGAACGTCAAGGCGTTTCTGTTTCAGCTCCAGAAGAAATTGCTTATATTCACGGCTGGATTGACAAGGATCAATTACTTGCGGCTGCTAAGCACTATGGCAAGAGCCCATATGGTAAACACTTAAAATCAGTTGCTGAAGGTAAAGTTCGTTACTAAAATTTTTAATTAAGAAAGAAGCTTTTTAAAATGGGACAAATTAAAGTTGAAAAAAATGTTGGTGGAATTGAAGGTTTAGCAGTTATCACTCCAACTGTTCACGGTGATGACCGTGGATACTTCATGGAAACTTTTAACCAAAGAGATATGATGGATGCTGGCTTCAGCATTAACTTCGTTCAAGATAACCAATCAAGCTCAACTAAGGGTGTACTTCGTGGTTTACACTTCCAAAAGAAATACCCACAAATTAAGTTGGTTCGTGCTGTTCGTGGTAGTGTATTTGACGTTGCTGTTGACCTTCGTAGCGACTCAAAGACTTACGGTAAGTGGTACGGTGTTGAATTGACTGCTGAAAACAAGAAGCAATTCTTAATTCCACAAGGTTTTGCTCATGGTTTCCTTGTTTTAAGTGACGAAGCAGAATTTTGCTACAAGGTTAACGATTTCTGGCACCCAAACGATGAAGGCGGTATGGCTTGGAACGATCCTGAAATTGGTATCGAATGGCCACATCTTAAGGGCGATTACCTAGGCAGTCCCGATGCTAGTGGTTACACTCTTGATGACGGTACTAAGCTTACTTTATCTGACCGTGATCAAGAATGGAAAGGCTTAAAGGATACTTTTAAGTTTTAATTAGTGAGGTAAATTAATGAAAGTTTTTGTAACTGGCGTTAATGGTCAACTTGGCCATGACGTAATGAATGAACTTGCTAAACGTGGCTATGAAGGTGTTGGATCAGACTTAGCACCTGAATATGCTGGTGTCGCTGACGGTACAGCTGTGACTAAAGCTCCATACGTTTCTTTAGATATTACTGACGCAGACGCAGTTGACAAGGTTATTTCTGAAGTAAATCCAGATGTTATTGTTCACTGTGCTGCTTGGACTGCAGTTGACATGGCTGAAGATGATGACAAGGTAGCTGCTGTTCGTAAAGTTAACGTTGATGGAACTCAAAACATCGCTAATGTTGCTAAAAAGCTAGATGCCTCAATGGTTTACTTATCAACTGACTACGTCTTTGATGGTCAAGGAACTACTCCTTGGAAACCTGACTTTAAGGGTTACAAGCCATTAAATGTTTACGGTGAAACTAAGCTTGGCGGAGAAGAAGCTGTTGCTAATACCTTGGACAAGTACTTCATCGTTCGTATTGCTTGGGTATTTGGTGTAAATGGTTCTAACTTTATTAAGACAATGCTTAAAGTTGGTTCAAACCATGATGAAGTTAAAGTTGTTAGCGACCAAGTAGGTACACCAACTTATACTTTTGATTTGGCTCGTTTATTGGTAGACATGATTGAAACTGATAAGTACGGCTACTACCATGCAACTAATGCTGAATTACCAGCAAGTGAAGGCGACCATGACGAAAATGGTACTAAGACCGGCTATATTTCTTGGTACGATTTCACTAAAGAAATCTATCGTCAAGCAGGCTACAAGACTAAGGTTACTCCCGTAACTACTGAAGAATATGGCTTATCAAAGGCTGTTCGTCCATTTAACTCTCGTTTAGACAAGAGTAAGTTAGAAGAAAATGGCTTTAAGCCACTTCCAACTTGGCCAGACGCTATTGGTCGGTATTTAGATATTTTAAAAGCCGATGGTTTCTTTGATGAGTTAGGGAAGTAAAGTTTTTTAATTAAATAATACCGAATGAGAGATCAAGCAACTTTTGCTTGGTCTTTTTTGATGGGGAAAAGGAAAACTGTAATCTTAAACAGAAATATTTGCTTGATAAAATTATTTTTTATTTATATTATATAATTGCGTTATGATGAAATTAGGCATAACGGAAAAGGATTGAAGTCAAGATCTTGGTCGAGAATTGATTAATAATAAATTCAATGCCAAGTTTGATGACTGAAGAATGTGTTTCTTGATCTAAGGTAATCCAGAAGACTTCCACAATTAATAGAAGAACTTGTAATCTTGGAGAAAGACTCATAACAATTCCTTTCGTCTTTATAATAACATGAAGATGCATGATATTACTGAGTAGTTGTAATTCATCTCAGTGTTTATCTGTCATGGATTATAAGATTTTTTACACAGTACCCACTGGTTAGGAACGCTACTCTCCGTTGCCAGTGGGTATCGTCATTTATTGGGGTAATTATGAATATTAATGAATGGTTTGAAGACCCAAAAGTATTGGAAAAGAGTAAAAGAGGATATGCACATTTTGATCTTCGAACTGATTTGAGCAAATGTAGGAATTATATTACTAATCCAGAAAATATTGTACGACATGGCTTTTATCCATTTATAAAATATGATCTTGAGTACCATAAGTACAATAAGTTGGAAGGCAGAAAACTAAAAAAACGTACCATATGTTATGCAGCACATATTGATAGCTGTATTTTTCAGTATTACAGTTTCTTAATTAATGAGAAGTATAATCTACGTCTAAAACAAGACTATATTTACGAAGTTCCAATAGCGTATCGAACAGACCTACATACTGACACTATTGCTGAATTTCATAAAATATCTCAGTTTATGACCCAGCACCCTTCTTCTTACATCATGATTGGTGATTTTACTAGCTTTTTTGATAGAATTAATCACAGGTATTTAAAAGAGCGATTATGTGATTTACTGCAAGTTGATAAGCTAAATCCGGATTACTATGCGATATTTAAACGAGTCACTAAATACGATTATTGGGACTTAAAAGATCTGTATAGGTTAAATAGCCTTAGTCCAAATAAGAGAAAAGATAAAATCAAATTAAATTCTAAATTGAGAATTCTATCTCAAAATGATTATAAAAAATATCGTTCTCATATTAAGAGCCATCAAGAGAATAAGGGAATTCCACAAGGTTCATCAATTAGTGGGTGTTTAGCAAATGTATATATGTTGAAAATTGATAAGTTAATTAACGACTTCGTGACAGCACGGGGTGGTATATACAGAAGATATAGCGATGACTTTATAGTGATTTTACCAACGACTACCGGGTCGGTAGATGATATTGAAACAATTATTAAACGTTTTGAATCATTTAAGGACGAAGATATCTTAGAACTACAGCCAGAGAAAACGCAAGTCTATAAATTGCAGAATCATTCTGTTATCAATATTGGACATCTTTTTTCTCGACCCCTGAATGAAAAGAATAAAACGATTAATTTCATTGGTTTTACTTTTGATGGGACCGCAATAACCATTCGTGATAAAACGACAAGTAAGTTCTATTACCGCATGCGACATAAAGCCAAAGGTGTTGCTCATCAACATTGGCGGGGGAAAGGTTACCAAGGTTCAGATAAGTTGTACCGTTTGTATTCTCCAAAGGGACAGTATGGAAAAGGTAATTACTTTACGTATTTAAGTAGGACCCAGAAAGCTTTTCCGAACCACTCAATTATGATTCGAGAAGATAGGATTATGACGAAGATTAGATTAATTTTGAAAAATAATAGGTGGGGATAGGAGCTGATGAAAGTTTCTTTTTATACCGATGGAAAGGGTAAGTGTATTTTGTGAGGGAGTCATATACAAGTAAGTTGAATTAGATGGAATATGGAAAAAAAGCAAGCTCGTTTGAGTCTTGCTTTTTTTCTACGTTAAATATTTATCTCAGGTATTGTGATAAATATTAATATTCAATTTAGTTATTTTGAGATGATTTCTCAAATTCTTCTGGCGTCAATAATTTATTTTTAGGATCATTACTTTCAAATGACTTTTTAGCTTCCATCAATGCCATCCTGTTAGCCTCTGTTCCTAGTAAGTAAAATGTTTCTTGCCATGAATCATATTCTTTTTGAGAAATTATTACAATATTCTTATGGTTTGGTCTTGTTACTATTACCGTTGTATCATACTCGTTAATCTCATCAACGATAGACTTAAAGTTGCTTATTAAATTCCTTCCGGTAATAGCTTTAATACTTTTCATTATATTAACCCCCCCTAAGTTTCTTATCTAATGTAGCAACAATCGTATCTGTTTTAAAATATATTATATAAAAATTCGGAGATTATCCCTATTTGACTTAATTCAGTGGGTAAATATTAAAAAGGTTAATTGTTTTGCACCAGTTCTGAAATATTAATACCTCTTTTCAAACAAAAGCCACTACCAATCTCATATTAATGTTAAACAGTAAAATATATTGTCTTAAGAACATACATTCGGTATAATCTGATTGACAATATTTTTAAAAAAGGTAAAATAGTGGATAAGAAGAGTGGCGGTGGACTCTACGTGAGGCCGTTGCGGGAAAACACCTCTATTTTATCGATAGAGGTGTTTTTTTGTATGAAAGAATTTAAAACTATTGATGAACAAATAGAAATTTTAAAAGATCGTGGTTTAATTTTTAAAGATACAAATATGGCGCGTAGGTATCTTCTTACCAATAATTACTATAATATTATTAACGGTTATGGAAAATATTTTCAAGTAAGTGCTGATACTTTTATTAAAGGTACAAAATTTGATGAGGTGCGTAACTTGTATTTTTTTGATAAGCAGTTAAAACAAACCTTTTTTAATTCTATCTTGAATGTGGAGCATCACTTAAAGTCTATTTTTGCATATCGATTTGCAGAAAAATTTAAGAATAAGAGATATGCTTACTTAGATATCAATTCTTATGATCCAAATAAAACCCTTTCTGTAGGAAGGTTAATTAGTGATTTGTCGCGAACGATTAATTTTTATAAGGATAATGTAAATAGTCCAATTCATCATTATGTAAAAAAATATAATGATGTTCCCATTTGGATTATGGTCGAATTTTTAGATTTTGGAAAATTGTGTGCAATGATAAAAAATTCTAAGAGAAGTATTCAAAATAAAATATGTCGTGATCTAATGGAATTTATTCAAGAGAATATAGGAAATGTAAACGAGCATTTTAGTCCTGAAATAATGATTTCATTTATTGAAAATATTCATGAGTTAAGAAATGTGTGTGCTCATAATAATCGTTTACTTGATTTTAGATGTAAAGCCGATTCAAAATATTTTCGACCACTACATAAAAAATCTAATATAGAAGATAATTCAAGTAGACGGTATGCATATTCTGTGTTTGTAAGTATGCAATGTTTCTTAAGTCAAACTGAGTTTAAAATCCTAAGTAATACTATTAGAAAAAGAATGAATTTACTGAAAAATCATCTGAATTCGATTGAAATAGAAGAAATATTAAATTTATTGCAATTTCCTAGTGAGTGGTTAGCTCATCCTAGGTTAGAACAGTAAGAGAAGACCGTTTTGTACAAGTGGTAAATTTTCGAAGAATGAATCTGTTTCAAATGGTGATCCAAGATGGTATATGATGGTGCTTTTGCAAAGCTGTAACAAACAGATATTAGAGAAATGGTTTTAGCATCAGAAGAACAGCAACTTTTACTTGATTTTCTGTAGATCCAAAAATTAGGAAAAAAATAAGATAGTCAATTTGATTTATTTCACTTCTATGAAGTTAGGTGTTAAGTATGTAGTTTAGCGACCAAATAGGTATACAACTACTCGTTTATTAATAGACAGGATTGAAACTGATCTTTTAGAGAAGAATAAGTTAAGTCACTTACAGTACGCTTATCATCATGTTTTTGCTCAATAATATCCAAATGAAATAGAAGTATTTTTAGGATGTAAAAAAGATGAAGCTGTGTAATTTGAGAAGACGTACAAATTATTTTATATATTTAAGGAGAGGTAAGAATTAGTATGAAGCATTAATTTTTAGATATATAATATAATCATTTGATAGATTTGCATCATCATATACGAACTAGAGTTCGAAAAAAGATATAATATAAACATAGATAAGGAAAGAAGTAATATGTTTTTAACGTCTGATGAACAGTTTCGTAAGCAATATTTTTTATCATCACAGATACCAGTATTTGTTTTAATTATTATTTTTATGGTACCGCAAGTAAAATGGAATTCACTTATTCAAAAAGCATATAAATTTATTTTTTTAAAGAAAAAATATAACGTACTTACGTGGTTTATAGATAATAAGGAAAGCCATATATTAATTGTAATTATAATTCTAATAGGTGTATGGATTTATAGTAGTATCTGTTTAATTGGACTTTATAATCGACTTAAACGAAATAGAGGTACGCCAGCACCCGCAAAAAAGGTACAAAAAATAGTAATTTTAACCCAAGAATATAATAAGGGAATGCTTAATTTCTTTTTAAGTTTAATATTGCCATTAATTACTAGTTTTTCTTTGATTGATTATCCGATTACATCTTTAATTGAACTAGTAATAATAGAATATTTAATATATGATTTCTTTAAAAAATCTTCAAGTTTTTTTCTAAATATAACTTTGTTGCTTATATATAATGTAAACTTGTTTTTTGGAGAAACTTTAAATGGAGATAGAGTATATTGCTTTGTACTTGGCATACCTATTAAAGAAATAGTAGGGAAAAAAGTAGAGGTACGATATTTAACCAGCGGTGAATATCCTCCAAATCAAAATATATGTATTTATGTAAAAAAGGAGTTATAGAGAATGAAGTTAGAGGGAATTTATATGTTTGATTATGAAAAAGAGCTGTATGGGTGTCAACTTTCAATGCTATCAAATAACTCAGAGCTTATAAACTTATTCGATGGTTCAGATTTTGATAAAGTTAATGATAAATTTAATAGTTTAAAAGATATGGAAAGAGTAGTTGAGGAAAGTGATGGTGCAAAACCTTATAAAGTTTATTATAGATTCGATGTAGATAATGATAAAGAAGATGATTTAAATTATCCTGAGTATTTTATAGAAAAAGTAAATGCAAGAAGAGGTTCTTTTCCCTTGAAAGATGTAGATTCATTGTATGAAAAAGATCATAAAAATAAACTTTATGTTCCATATAATGCACTTTTCTATGTATTAAAAGATGAAGAGCTAAATATTGAATATATTTATATGTATAAAATAGGATCTAGAGCTTTAGTTAGTAATCATAGATTAATGTTTGGAAAAATATTTCTTTTTAATAATTCTAAGGTAAATAGTGAAAATGTAGCAGAAACAAAAGTTTGTGGTTTTTCAAATAATTTTTTTAGCTTATCTACAAATTTTATGGAGTGTATAGCAGCTTTAAAAATATCTGCAGATGGAAGTAAAGAATTGGCAGTTTTAAAACCTTTAGATTACAATGAAGTGTTTAAAAATAGAGTTCAAAGAGAAAAAATTGCTGAAAAAAATATTTCTAATTTTAATACTGGAAAATTTCTTATAGCTGGTAAGATGCAAGTTGAAATAAAAGATAGTAAAGATATTAGTGTTAGTGAAATTATCAAGCAAAATGACGATATCTTAAAGGGATTAGAGCGATATAGAGATAACAAAAATAGAAAGATTAAGAAAACTCCTACTAAAGAATTTAAAGAAGGATTAACTGAATTGCGTGACCATGCTAAAGGGACAAAATATGCAAAGGAGCATTCTGAGTCTGATTCTTTTTATTATCAAGATGAAGTACCTAAAGTTATAACAGATAAAAATGGATTGGAAAAATTACAGGTAACTGCGAACTCATTGCCAATTTTTGTTGCATTGATTGAAAATATAGCGGTAAAAAGAATTCTTAATGGAATTTATGAAATTCCTTACTTTAAACATAAATTTTATAAGAACTTAAACGAAGGCGAGTGGACCGTTGGAAAAGACATTGACTCTGGAAAGTATAAAATACGCACACTAATTGATGAAGCAGATATAACAGTCAAACGAGGTTCTGAAATAATATTTTCTAAACATTTAAAAGATGACATTGCACGTGAAGAGTCTGAGTGTGCGATTTCACTTAAAAATCAAGATATACTTATAGTTAAAACTTCCAAAATACAACTTGTTTATAATTAAAGTTCGTGCCCAATCTTATTCTGAATCTAGGTTTAATTTTTATAAATAAAGTAATTACACATAAATGGTAATAGACGCTATAATAATTCTGGTTTTGTAAAGCTTCCGCCAATTTTACTATAAAAATACAAGAATTTTTCTTTAAGTAATATACGTGAAATGATTTTATGACTGACCATTTTTATTTGATGCACTTGACATTTAAAGATGGGTAGAAGAAAAATGTCTGGAAGAAGACGGTAACGAAAGTACTATTAAGGCTGTAATAGGATTCCACTAAGGAGCTTTCCTCTATACAATATTAAGGTGCAGCATGGTCGCTTTACTGAAAAATGTTTGCCACTTCCAACTTGATCAAATGCCGTATTTATTAGCTGCTATTTAGATGTTTTGAAAGGTGAGGATATAAATTTTTGATTAAGCAATTTGTAATTATGAGACTTTATGTCTAACTTTTCTATGGTACTTCATACTTGGTCTTTTTCTGATGAGAAAATTTTTAGGAGGAAGTAAGATAAGAAGATGCTATCTATAGATTATTTCAAGTCTTTATGATTAGTTTTATAGTTCACATCTCCGTTTTTATAAATATGTAAGTCAATAAGAGAAAAAAGGATTATTAATGTAGAATTATTTCACATGTTCGCAACGGACGAGAAGATAGTTCCTCGCTTAAAGGAAAATGATCCAGTTTTACTAATACGTGAAGCAGATAATAAATACGACAAGAACGCAATTTCCGTTACTACACCTTCTGGCCTAAAACTGGGCTATGTTCCACACGAACATAATTTGATATTTAGTCGCTTAATTGATGCAGGAAATCTTTTATTTGGTCGTGTAAAAACTTTTCATTGGGATGGTAAAAAATTAGAATTAGTAATTAAGGTTTATTTGGCAGGTTAATATTTGTAGATAAAAAGATAGTCTTTTTGTTCAGTGGACTATCTTTTTAATATGGATAATTATGAAGAATTGTTGATGTACTTAGTTGGGATTTTATTACTTCCTTAGCTGCGGGGGTGTAGACTAAAAAACAAAATAAATAAGAATAAATGTGCCTATTAACTTGTTTTTAAAAGAGGTAAAATGATTCTGAATAGTACTTGGAGTGGATATAATGCTTTATAAACAAATTGAACAGAATAAACGAAATACTTGGATTATTTTAGGTCTATACACCTTGTTGATACTAATAATAAGTATTTTTCTTGGGATGCTTTTTACAGTTTATATTGGAGGAGCTTTCTTTATTATAGGTTTAATTTACATTGCACACGTATACTTTGATGCAACTCGCCATCTTATGAAAGTAACAAATGCTGTTGAAATTACTAAAGAAACCGAGCCCCAAATTTATGAATTAGTTGAAGAACTCTGTTTAGCAGGTGGTTTGCCAGTTCCAAAATTATATATTATTCCTGATCAGGCACCGAATGCTTTTGCTACAGGACGTGATCCACAACATGCAAGTTTAGCTTTAACGCAGGGACTATTGAATATGATGAATAAAAAGGAAGTTCAAGGTGTCATTGGCCATGAACTTTCTCATATTCGAAACTATGATACTCGTATTACAGTTTTAGCGAGTGCGCTAACCAGTTTAATTACAATGACTGGTATAGGAATCGTTGTATTTGGATGGGGTGTACTAACTAGTGAGAATAAAGGTTTGTTAGGTCTTCTCATCAAATTTTTTGCCTTATTTTTGATTATTGTAGGTGGAATTATTTCTATTGTTGGAATCCCTATAGCAAAGTTACTGTTTTTACTAGTATCACGTCAGAGAGAATATTTAGCGGATATTGGTTCAGTTGATTTGACACGTGAACCAAGTGGCTTAATCTCAGCCTTGTCTAAACTTGAAAGGCTAGAAGAAGGGGAAGGTACTCCACAAATTGGCTCACAAGATTTAGCCCTACAACATTTGTATTTTAATTTCCCGAGTGCGCATAATTGGATTAGCCGCCTTTTCTCCGATCATCCACCTTTGGACAAAAGAATTGGGCGTTTAGAAAATAGTAATCAGATAAAATAGGATAAGTACGACCAAATATCATGAGATGGTATTTGGTCTTTTTGTTGGGTGAAGCTGTAGGCTAAGCACTCAATTTTTTGTTGATAGAAACTAATGGAAAATGATATTATTTGAATTAGAGAATGGCATTATATTAAGGATCTTTTAGTGTGTTCTCCACGTATGTGGAGATGATCCTGTGTTGTGGTTTTGCACAACTTTTTGGCTATTGTGTTCTCCACGTATGTGGAGATGATCCTATCAACTTCTTTGGTGGTACTCAAGACGGTAAGTGTTCTCCACGTATGTGGAGATGATCCTAAACTCTTTCAAAAGTGTTTTCAGTATCAGTAGGTGTTCTCCACGTATGTGGAGATGATCCTCTAGGCTGTGGGCTTTCGTCTTCATAAGTCTTGTGTTCTCCACGTATGTGGAGATGATCCTATTATGCTTTGAAAGTTAATAAATCCAAGGCTGTGTTCTCCACGTATGTGGAGATGATCCCTTACCTTCTTCTTTATACCACGTGTCTCCCAGGTGTTCTCCACGTAAGTGGAGGTGATCCCGTGTTGCAGGAACTGTCGCGCAAAGAAAACACGTATTCTCCGCGTAAGTGGAGGTGATTGCTGCATCAGCTGAAGCACCATTTTAAGCTTAACGTATTCTCCGCGTAAGTGGAGGTGATCCCCTTTGAACTATATTTGTGTTCTTCACATAAGTGGAGATAAGTTTACTTCAAAGTATTAAAAATCGTTAGTATTCTCCAAGTAAAAGGATATAACCTGGGATATTGGCAAAAATAATTTATATTTGAGTGCTTTTTATTAAAATGGCACAATAATGTAGTAGTCATAGGATTTACTGCCCATAAAGATCATGGAAAGAGCTAAAAAGTAGTTATTCTATAAGTGACCTTTTTGATTTTTAATTAGAGTACTTACTATATTGTGTAAAACAAAATTATCGAAATGGTAAAGGAAGAAAATCAACTGTATTATTGGCCCATTGAACTTATTAAGAGGAAGGTACGATTAGAACTATATAACGTTGATGCTAAAGTAATTAAGCTAGGCCTTTTTGGTAAAAGTAGTGCACGATAATTCTGAATTTGAAAAATTGTATAGTGCAAAATTAAATCCTTTAATCTCTGTTCCAAAAAGAATGTTGAATCCAATTCAGCAAAGGTAAAAATTTTATATCATTCATTAAGCGCTCTGGTAGCGCTTTTTGTTTTGTAATGGAATTATCACTACTGGGAGATAATCTAAAAATTTAATAATGGAGTATAATTAAAAAAGGTGTTCTTCACAGAAGTGAAGGTGATCCGAATATAGTGTATAGTTCGGAAAGTATTCTCCACAGCTGTGGAGTTTTAAGTAAAGTAAATAATAATATAGTGTAAAGTAAATTAGCTATGATATAATGAAAACGAATTCAAAAAAGGAGATGGAAATTAATGGTGAATTTATCCCCGGCAACTAAGGCTTTATGGGGAAAGAAAGCAATTCATGATAATCAAGAATTTTGGCTTCCTTTAGTTGCACATTTAATTGATACGAAAAATGTAATACAGTGGCTTTATAATAATTGGATTAGCGAAGGCACTAGAAAAATTTTACAACAAAATCTCTCTCCTGAAGATGTCCAAAAACTGGTAGGATTTCTGGGATTTTTTCATGATTTTGGTAAGGCTACGCCAGCTTTTCAATATAAACAGTCTTTTCCAAGGAATAAAGATTTAGATGAGGATATAAATGAAAATTTAAGAAGAGCAGGTTTTTCGTCCATCTCAATGGATAACCATAGAGTCCGTAAGTCACCTCATCCCATTGCGGGTGAAGCTTTACTGGAATCCTTGGGATTAAATGAATCAATAGGCTCGATTATTGGTGGCCATCACGGTTTGCCTCCAAAAAGAGATTTCACTTCTAAACAACTTAATAGCTATGCTTCGAATCTTTGGGGTCGAGATAGGGATACTAAAATTCAAGATGAATGGAAATCGGTTCAAAATAATCTTTTTAGATATGGACTAGCATTGTGTGGTTATGATGATATTAAGGATATTCCAGAGGTTACTTTGCCGCAAGCAGTAATTTTAGAGGGAATGTTAATCATGGCTGACTGGCTTGCCTCTAGCGAAAAATTGACTAATTATAGTGATATATCGTTATTCCCTTTAATTTCGTTAGAAGAAGATTTTGATTCAGTACACCTGAAAGATCGCTATCAACATGCTATCCAAAACTGGGAACTTAGTGATCGATGGATGCCAGAAAAGATTGCTTCTGTTAATGAACAATATCGCTTAAGGTTTAATTTTATTCCTCGTCCAGTGCAAAAAGAAATGTCAGAAACAATTTCTCAAGCTAATGATCCAGGCTTAGTTATTATTGAGGCACCGACTGGAATTGGCAAAACCGAGCTAGCATTGACAGCAGCCGAACAACTAGCCTTTAAGCAAGGAAAATCCGGCTTATATATGGGTTTACCAACTCAAGCAACAACTAACGCAATGTTTTCAAGAGTTAAAGAGTGGCTTGATAGTATAGCAAAAGAACAAGCTGCACATCCTGATGTGAAATTGCTCCAAGGTAAAGCAAAATTTAATAAACCATATACTAAATTACCCTATGCCGAGAATATTTATGATGATACAGATGGAGCGGTAGTAATTAATAGTTGGTTTGCGGGAAAAAAGTCGAGTTTATCCCATTTTGCAGTTGGAACAATTGATCATCTCTTACTCACTGCCTTAAAGCAAAAACATCTTTTTCTAAGACACTTAGGCTTTAGTGATAAAGTGGTAATAATTGACGAACTTCACGCGTACGATTCTTATATGAGTTCATATTTAGAGAAAGCTATTAAATGGTTAGGAGCATATCATGTACCAGTAATTGCTTTGTCTGCAACTTTACCTAAGAAAAAAAGAAATGATTTGTTAAAAGCTTATCTGAAAGGAAAATATGGCAGTATAAAAATAAAAGCCAATGATAATTGGGAAGCTAATGAAGGCTATCCCTTACTTAGTATTCTGGATGGAAACAAATTAGAACAAGTAAGTGAGTTTTCGATTGCGAATGATGAAAATAGAACGATTAATGTTGTTCGTTTTAATGGAAATGAAGAAGAAATTATTAATAAAACAGTTGCCGAAATAGAGGATGGCGGAATAGCTGGAATAGTTGTTAATACTGTTAAACGAGCTCAAGACTTAGCAAGGTTAGTCCCTGAAAACATTGAAGTATTACTTTTACATTCTGCTTATTTAGCACCAGAGCGTGAAAAAATTGAAGAAAGACTTCAAGCGAAGATTGGAAAGGGTGCTACTCGTCCTAAAAAAATGATAGTTATTGGAACGCAAGTTTTAGAGCAATCTCTAGATATTGATTTTGATGTACTTTTTACTGATATTGCACCGGTAGATTTAATTATTCAACGAATTGGTAGACTACATCGTCATAAAATTTCCCGCCCTACAACTTTAGCGAAGCCGACAGTGTATATTACAGGGATAAACAGCTATGGTGATTATGGGAAAGGAAATGAATTTATCTATGAAAAATACTTATTAATGAAAACCGATCATTTTCTAAAAGATAAGATTAATATTCCTGATGATGTCTCTCCATTAGTACAAAATATATACGATCCTAAGGTAGATAAAGATATTAAAGATATTGCTGAAGCTGAGACAAAGTTTGAAAAGGATTTAAAAAAATCTAAAAAGAAAGCTAAGGTTTTTCAAATAGAAAATCCAAATAAAAAAGGAAGAAATAATTTGTTTGGTTGGTTAAGTGATGGACAAATTAATGTTAGCGATGATAATCATGCCGCTGCTTGTGTTCGAGATATAAAAGAAACTATTGAAGTAATTCTTTTAAAAAATACTAGTGAAGGAACTTTTCTGATGGATGGACGCAATATTGAAGAAGTAAGTAGTGAAGAAATAGCCGGTCAAACTATTAGATTGCCATTTGCAGTCGTAAATAATTTAAAAAGTAACGATCCAGTTGATAAAACAATTACAAAATTGGAAAAAAACATGCTGACATTGCGTAATAAATGGAGAGAGGATATTTGGTTACGTGGTGCTTTAGCACTAGAGTTTAATGAGAATAATTTAACTACTTTAAACGGATTTAACTTGAAATATTCTTCAAAATTAGGATTAATGTACGAAAAGGAGGAGGAAGATGGGTAAAAAAAGTTTTAATCTTGTCACTGAGCCTTGGATTCAAGTCTTAGACAAAGATGGAAATCCCACGGAAGTGTCATTATTAGACGTTTTTGAAAATGCTGCTGATTATCAGCGTTTAGCTGGTGATATGGCAAGTCAAGATTTAGTAATATTACGTCTACTTGTTGCTATTTTAACTACTGTATATTCTCGAGTGGATGCAAATGGAGAAGTTTATGAATGGTTAACTCTTGATGAAAAAATGCATCTTAAAGAAGCAGAGGAAGAAGATTATGAGTACGATGATTTAGTAAACACGTGGCAATTTTTATATAAAAATGGACAATTCTCTAAGTCGGTTCTCCAATATTTAAAAGAAAATAGTTCTAAGTTGGATTTTTTTGGGGATGATCCATTCTATCAGGTTAATAAGGAAGTTTATGATCAGGAAGTACCAGCTAATAAAAAAGTTAATATCAAAAGTCCCAAGGGAACGGTTGATATTAAGCAAATAAATCGAACTATTTCTGAAAGTAATAATAGTCCAGCGATTTTTTCACCTAGAACAAGACAAACTAAAAATGAAGTGAATTTGGCTCAATTAGTGCGCTGGATCATAACTTATCAAAGCTTTACGGGTGTAACAGATAAAACAAAAGTAAATAGTAAAAAGAAATTTTCTGTATCGGCTGGTTGGCTATATAGTTTAAATCCAGTATTTGCTCAAGGTGAAAACCTATTTCAGACTTTAATGTTGAACTTGGTCTTTCCGGAAGAATATAAAGAAGAAAAACCTTTTTGGGAATTTGAAAACGCAGTTGAATATATTGAGTTTCTAAAAGACGGGCCTTTTGCTCGCGATCTCTCAATTAGTACTTTGTATACGTTATGGTCAAGAATGCTGCATATTGAATGGATAAATGAAGAACCTATTCTTTTTACTGCAGGTTTACCAAAATTGGATAGTACAGAAGCCTTTGTTGAGCCGATGACCACTTGGCGTAGAAACAAAAAAACAGGAGAGGTCTATCCTGCTACTAAGCATTTGACCGATCTAACAAAAGCAATGTGGAGAAATTTTGGTCAATATGTTAGGACGACAGATTCTGATGAATTAGAAGATATGCATGAGCCAGAAATAATTAAGTGGCTAAGAAATGTACAAGATAACGAATATCTCCCTACAGATACTTCCTTAACCTTAAGAACTACCACATTAATTAGTGACGGAAATGCTACCTCACAGTCTCCGGTAGTAGAAATTAATGACAGTTTTAGAATCAGGGCAGATGTACTGTTTGACAAAAATAATAAAGACTATTGGCCAGAAGATATTGAAAATATGATTGATTTGACTCAGCAAGTAGGAAAAGATTTTTGGATTTTTACTAATAACATTAGCAAATTAAGAGGTCTAGATGGAACTGATTTTGCTGATAATTCGACTGCTAAATTTTATGAAAGTCTGAATCTTCCGTTTCTTACTTGGCTTGCAAGTTTAAGAAATGACCAAGAACGGGCAGATAAGACAGCTGAATGGAAAAGAATATTAAAGAGAATAGCCATAACAAAAGCTGAAGAACTTCTGAAAAATGCTTCTCCAAGAGATATTATTGGACAAGAAAGTTCGAAAGAAGAAGGAAGCGGAATAAATAATATTTTTACTATTTTTAACTGGTATAAATTAAATGTATTTCGTCATATTAAATAATAAATTTTAAGGAGGGATGATTATTTTGATGACAAAGATTGAAAGAAATACCAATAAAATTATAAAGAAATTGCATGAACGAGAGGGTAATGATAAAGCAATCTTGTCTGCTCTTAGACGTTCTAATTCTATTCTAAGCCGTCAAGCTACTATTGTTTGGCCGCTGTTATTTGAATACATTAAAGAAAAAGATACCTTTGGTGAAAATAGTAGGCAAACAGCTTCAGAACGAGCAATTTTTACAGCCTTACGATGTTATGCTGTTTTTGAGCAGGGTAATGACATTGAAAGAGATCGAGAATATGATAATGAAAATGCAATGTCATTATTTAGAAGTCTATCGTTTTTGCGTAAAGACGAACAGCTTCGAGAAGCTTTAGATAGACGCGTGCGAGCTGTGTTAAGTACAACTAATACAGAAGCTGTTACTAGATCATTAGTCAGTTTAACTAAAATTATAAAAGCTAATAATCCAGCAGCAAGTATTAATTATCCTGAATTAGCAAATGATATATATAATTTTCAATTAGGTTTTGAACCAGCTAGAAAAGTAGCCATTAAATGGGGAAGAGAATATTTTTGGATTAATGACAATAAAGAAAGTAATGAGGATTAAAAATGACACAAAATAACTTATACGTAGATATTCATGTATTACAAACTGTTCCATCTTCAAATATTAATAGAGACGATACTGGAGCACCTAAAACTGCTGTGTACGGGGGAACTACTAGATCACGTGTGTCATCACAAAGCTGGAAAAAAGCGATTAGAGAAGGATTTAAAAAAGATAGTAAAGAACATGACTGGCTTCGAGGCTTTCGTACTAAACGAACAGCTACATTATTGGCTAATGAGTTAATGAAACAAGATGCTTCTTTAAGTTTTGATGATGCACGCAAAAAAGCTAAAGAAGTCTTATCTAATATGGGATTGAAATTTGATAAGTCAAAGAAAACTGATAAAAATAATGATAAAGATTTTGAAACCAAGGTTTTACTTTTCTTTAGCCCGGGTCAATTAAGAAAATTGGCAGAATATGTATTAAATAATAACGAAATTGATAAAAAAGAAGCAAAGAAACTTTTGACTGAAAATCAATCATTAGATTTAGCACTCTTTGGTAGGATGGTAGCCGATGATCCAGAGCTAAACGTTGAAGCTTCCTCTCAAGTAGCACATGCTATTTCAACTCATGAAGTTGTGCCAGAATTTGACTTCTTTACAGCAGTAGATGATGCTAAAACCTCGGAAGAATCAGGTTCTGCTATGCTTGGGACTATTGAATACAATTCTTCTACTTTATATCGATATGCAAATATTAATATGAAGGAATTAATTCATAACTTAGGTGTAGATTTAGCTCAAATTGGATTAAAAGAGTTTATTAAAAATTTTGCTTTAACAATGCCTACAGGACATCAGAACTCATATGCGAATAAAACATTACCTCAATATATTTTGGTAACTATTAGAGAAGATACTCCCGTAAACTTAGTTTCTGCGTTTGAAGCATCTGTGCAAAGTAATAGGGGTTATACTAAAAAGTCAATTGAGCGCCTAGAAACCGAATTTGATAATATTAGTGGATGGATTGGTGAGCCAATTGCTAGTTTTGTTCATGCAAATAAAGAATTTGAAACAACTGTGGGAGAAAAAGAACAAAATATTAATAAATTACTAGATGATGTTTCTACTATAGTGGCTAAGAGGGTAGAAAATGAAAACACTAACGATTAAGTTAAAGGCGCCCCTTCAAGCTTATGGTAATGAGGCTACTTTTGGTAGACGTACTACCAATCCTTGTCCCACTAAAAGTGCGGTAATTGGAATGATTTCTGCGTCCTTAGGATATGGTCGTAATGATAAAAGAATCTTAGAATTGAATAATTTGTCGTTTGCAGTAAGAAGTGATCAACCAGGGCAAGTAGTAAATGACTTTCAAATCGTTGAATATGCAAAAAGTGCTACAAAAAAAGCAAAGAAACTAACCTATCGCTATTATTTGCAGGATGCAATATTTATGGTAGCGATTGGATCAGAAAATGAGGAGCTAATAGAAAAAATTCATTACGCTTTGCAGCATCCAAAATTTCCATTGTTTTTAGGTAGACGTTCATGTCCTCCGGCTGGTCCACTTGAAATTGAAGTGTTTAAGAATCAAAATCCATTAAACGTTCTAAAGTCAATGGATTGGCAAGCAGCAAAATGGTATCAAAGAAAACATACTAATTTTAATGCAGAGCTCGTTTATGATGCTAATCTTGGAGCAAGAGATCATTTTGTATTTCAAGTGAAGGATAAAGTGGGCTCATTTGACCAAAGAAATCGATATCATGATTACCGTGAAGTGGTAAGTACATATATACCAATGAAGAATCAAATAAATAAGCATGCTGAAACAATGCATGACATAATGTCGAATATATAAAGAGGTTAATAATGTATTTATCAAGAGTTGAAATTGATTTAAAAAATAGACGAAAAATAAGCGATTTGTCTCATTTGGGTGCTTATCACAATTGGGTTGAATCATGTTTTCCAAAATATCAAGACAAAGATAATCGCCCCAGAAACCTATGGCGTATAGATGTTTTAAATGGAAAAAGCTATCTATTAGTTTTAAGTGAACAAAAACCCGATTTAGAAAAACTAACTAAGTATGGAGTGTTAGGAACAGCTATCACGAAAAAGTATGATGATTTCCTGGATAAATTATATGAGGGAGAAATATTACGGTTTCGTTTAACAGCAAATCCTAGTCGAAAAATAAGTGTTCCTGGGCAAAGACAGGGCCGAATTATGCCACATATTACTATTGATCAGCAAAAAAAGTGGTTTTTAGATCGGACCGAAAGTAACGGATTCAAAATAGTAAAAAGTCAAGGAAATTATCCGAAAGTGGATATTGTTAATCGTGAATGGAAATTATTGCGTCATAAAGAAAGTGGAACAGCTAGACTTAGTTGTGTCACTTTTGAAGGAATTTTAGAAATAACAGATTTGAAAAAATTCAAAAATGCAATGATAAGCGGTATTGGAAGAGAGAAAGCGTATGGGATGGGACTATTAACAGTCATCCCAATGTAATCATGCAGAGAAAATTTGGGGCAAAAAAGCCGGAAATCAGTGAACTAAGCAAGGTTAGTGACAGAATAACTTTTTTATACTTAGAGCATGCAAAGTTAAATAGAATTGATAGTGCAATTAGCGTGGCAGATAGTACGGGAACGGTCTATATTCCTGCTGCAATTATTAGTGTTTTACTTCTTGGGCCTGGTATTGATGTAACACATCGTGCAATGGAACTAATGGGAGATGCGGGAATGGCAGTCCTATGGGTAGGTGAAGATGGAGTAAGACAATATGCTCATGGTCGGTCACTAAATCATTCATCGATCTTGCTTCAAGCACAAGCTAAATTAGTTTCTAACACGAGGACACGCTTAGCGGTGGCTCGAAAAATGTATCAAATGCGTTTCCCGGGAATGGATGTTTCTGGGCTGACCATGCAACAATTGCGTGGTAAAGAGGGAGCCCGTATTAGAAGAGTTTATCAAGACCAATCTCAGAAAACAGGAGTTGCCTGGTCACGGAGAGAATACAAAGTTGATGATTTTGAGTCAAGTACTCCAATTAATCAAGCTCTAACAGCAGCTCATCAAGCTCTCTATGGATTAAGTTATAGTGTAATTGTTGCTTTAGGTGCATCTGCTGGACTAGGTTTTATTCATACTGGCCATGATTTATCCTTTGTATATGATTTTTCTGATCTGTATAAGGCGGATTATTCAATTCCTATTGCCTTTGAAATGGTTAAGGAATATGGAAAAGATGACATTGCAGCCCATACAAGACATGCAATGAGGGATGCTTTTAAAGATGGAAAATTAATAGAAAAAATGGTCAAAGATCTCAAATATTTATTAGATATTAAAAATCAAGACGAAGTGCATGCAGTAATGAGTCTTTGGGACAATAAAAAAGGGCTTCAAAAATTTGGAGTCCAGTACCATGAGCTAGAGGAGTAGTTTTAATGATTGTAATTACTCTATCCAAAACACCAGCTTCCTTACGTGGTGATTTAACAAAATGGTGTCAAGAAATTCAAACTGGAGTCTATGTTGGAAGTGTTAATGCGAAAGTTAGAGACTTATTATGGGAACGAGTTCAAAAAAATATTGGTCAAGGAGAAGCTACTCTAGTTTATAATACGAATAATGAACTTGGATATACTTTTCGAACCACTCGATTAGACAGAAAAATAGTAGATTTTGATGGTATTCCTCTGTTAAAACATGTTAATGTAACGACAAATTTGAAATTAGGATTTAGTAATGCTGCAAAATACCATAAAGCTAAGGTATGTTCACGATCTGTGTTGCATAATTCAACTTTGTTAAAGTTTGCAGTAATTGATATCGAAACTACAGGCTTAGCTCCCAATAAAAGCGAGATTCTTTCTATTGGTGCTGTTAAGTATTTGAAGAATGGAAAAGTTGATGTATTTTATAAATTAATTAGGGATGTAAACTGTATTCCGGCCGATGTAAGTAAATTAACAGGTTTGAATATGAAGATATTAAAATCGAAAGGAAGTAATTTAATCGAAGTTTTAAAAATGCTAAAAGACTTTCTTGGAGATCGAATTTTATTAGGTTACAATTTAACATTTGATATTAGTTTTTTGGATATAGCCTATAAAAGAAATAAGATTTCTGGATTAATTAATACTTCTAAAGATTTACTTCCAATAATTAAAAAGAATAATAAATTTCTTGATAATTATAAGTTGAGTACGGTATTGTCTGAATATAAAATTGAAAATCAAAATCCACATCATGCAGATTTTGATGCAAAATGTACGTATCAATTGGCCTTGAAGTTGATTAATGAGGGAAAATTAAAGCTTTAAAGTTTGGTAAAAGTAATGTATTTGGACGATTGCATCTTTTTAAAATGTTGCTACGATAGGATTCTTTTAGTGTGTTCTCCACGTATGTGGAGATGATCCTCAGTATCTTCCAATGTGTCTGCTTCAATCTCAGTGTTCTCCACGTATGTGGAGATGATCCTAGTAGTCGAAAGGTGCTAGAAAACCTTTATCAGTGTTCTCCACGTATGTGGAGATGATCCTTTTTCTAGTCAGGCTACTCAAGCTATGGATAAGTGTTCTCCACGTATGTGGAGATGATCCTAAGAACAGGTGCTAAGCGCCAAGGCTATAACGGTGTTCTCCACGTATGTGGAGATGATCCTAGCAGTTGCAGTAGTAATTGCTGCCATTGTTTAGTGTTCTCCACGTATGTGGAGATGATCCTCATACTTTATATGTGTTGGCTTATGTTTATTCGTGTTCTCCACGTATGTGGAGATGATCCTATATAAATAAACGTTCTGCTACTAAAAGTTTCGTGTTCTCCACGTATGTGGAGATGATCCTGCTTCCTTGGTCTTCCAGCCATTTGTGAATTTGTGTTCTCCACGTATGTGGAGATGATCCTGAAGTACGCGCGTTAAAATCGATTATTCCTAGGTGTTCTCCACGTATGTGGAGATGATCCCTCAATAGATAGTTGATCCCATAAATCAAGCTTGTGTTCTCCATGTATATGGAGATGATCCTGTTCCTCTCAGCACATGACCCAGTGGTTTCTCGTGTTCTCCATGTAAGTGGAGATGATCCCATGTGTGGGTGTCCCGATATGTAACCGTGACAATATTCTCTACGTGTGTGGAGATGATCCTTGGACAAGATTAGAACTTGTGTACCGGAAAGAGTAGTCTCCACGTAAATGGAGCCGCTCCTGATGCCAAGTATGAAGATCTGGTAGTGCCTAAGTATTCTCCACATATGTGGAGGTAATCCCATGAAAAGTGGCGTTGGCAAAACTACTAATTCCTGTTCTATATACATAATTTTACATGAGGTAGTTCAGTGATTAGATAGCTCATATTAGCTAATTTATATAAAAACATCAACAGAGAAAAAATATGACACCATCAATTGACTAAAGGCCAATAGGATTTGCTACAATAAATGAAGGGACAAGTGAACGTAGTTTATTAGAGAGAAGAACAATGGCGCTATGCTAAAAAAGCGACTCACGAGTCTACTATGAAAGTAGTAGATAGTTAGGTGAACGCGCATAGATGTCAGATAGGTGTGGGTGCAAATCTCGCCTTGCTTGTCTTAAAGAAAACGATACTCAAACGAGTGTCGTTTTTTCTACGTAAAGTCAAGCATCATCGTATGTTTTGCTTTATTATTTTGTATAATTTAACGACTTAATTAAAATTGTGTCGATTTATTTTTAAACGAAAGTATGACAAATAAGCCTGCAAATGGAGCTAAAACTAATGCAACCCATTATGTATTCGACCCTTACGATTCTAAATTTGGTAAATCATTAACTGTAAAAGTTTATGAGTCTAAGACCATTAAGAAATCTAGCGATAATGCAGGCAGCAATTCACATTCTGACGAAAGTACAGACACAAATTCAAGTGCCGATACAAGCAGCGATGCTGATACAGATGACTAATTAAATATTAAAAAACTGAGAACTATGAGGGGATTTCATAATTCTCAGTTTTTTATTAGGTAGTATTATTGTCCAATTAATTGCTGAAAATCGCTAACTAGTTTTTGAAAAGTGGCATTTAAATTCTGCATAAATTCGTTTTGATTATTTTTCATTTGATCTAATAATGAATCGGCCTGATTTGGATTTTGTTTGATTTGGTCGATAGTAGAGCCCAGTTGATCAATTTGATTTTGTAAGGCTTGATTATTAGCAGCATTATTTTTCAATTGTTCATTTTCAGTTTTGATTTGGTTTAATTGGTTTTGTAATTCTTCCTTATTTTGATCCTGCTTATAGGTATTGATAGCACTTTGCAACTCTTTATTTTGTTGCATTAATTGCTTGTTTTGTTCAGACAGATTATCTAATTTACTGTTAGTATTATTGAGGGCATTACTTTGAGCTTGCTCATTTTGAACCGTATCATTATGAGCCTGACAAGCTGAAATACCAAAGATGATGGCAATTAGTAAAACAAGTACTCCAAGAACAATATATACTATCTTTTTCTTGCCTTTCTTTTTAGGACTAGCAGGTTTATTAGGAGAAGAAGTATATTGTGCTGGTTTTGCTGGAGCTGGTTGAGGAGCAGGGGAAGAATCAACTACATTATTTTTATCCGTTACCCAAGCTTGAATTTTCTTGGTTGCATATTCATTATTAGTGCCAATCGCGGTGATAATTACAGGATATACTCCCGCTTCAGACCGGTTAACGGCCTTTTTATTTATACTAAGATTATCATTTGAAATAAGATGGCCATTTTCTGTAACTGTAAGTTCCAATTGAGAGATTATTTCTTGATTGGTCAAATTTTGATTAAGAGGCCAGGTAATTGAGTCTACTCTGGTATTGATTTGTAATGTCATATCTAAATTCCTTTGAAAAACTTTAGTCTATTTAATTCAATTATACTAATAAAATTTACTTAGAGAAATTAATTAACAGCAGTAAAATAAAACTTAAACAATTATAAACTATATAAATAATATAATTAAAATTATGTAAAATGGAGAAGAAATGAAAAGATCAGAAGCTGTAACGTTAACTAATATGTGTATGATAAAAGATAAAGACAAAATTTTAGTTCTAAATAGAACTGATCCGGTTTGGCCTGGGTTAACTTTTCCAGGTGGCCATGTCGAATCTCATGAAGCTTTTCATGATTCAGTGGTTAGAGAAATAAAAGAAGAGACAGGATTAGAAATAAAGGACCCGCGTTTAGTTGGAGTAAAGCAATTTTTTGACCATAATGATGAACGCTATCTTGTATTTTTCTATGTGGCTACTAAGTTTACTGGTACATTAAAAGCTTCTGATGAAGGAGATTTAACTTGGATGACCAGGGAAGAAATAGAAAAAGCAAAATTAGCATATAATTTTGACCATGACTTACCAATCTTTTTCGATGAAAAATTAAGTGAACATATCTTAGATGGAGATAGAGATCAGACTTATTAAAGAAAGACATTCGATCGAATGTCTTTTCTATTAGTCTTGAGTATTTTCAGTTGAGCTAGTTGATTCAGATTCATTATTTTGACTAGCTGGCGTTTCTGTTTCCTTACTTGAACTTGAAGAAGATTCAGATGAAGCAGTAGAAGATGATGAAGTGTTTGAATTCTCAGAGTTTGAACTATTTGTAGCAGAACTTTGAGTAGTTGCATTTGCATTACTGTTAGTAGTCCAGCTGTTATCAAAGTAATAGTTAGGTTGAGGATTATAATAACTATAATTGCGACGTGGAACAGTATAGAAAGAGGTACCAAAGTTGGATTTTGGTAGGGGACTGCTTGCTTTATGTTCACTACGTTGAATAGGTGTAGAAATACTTGATGAACTGGAACTTTGGCTTTCAGAACTAGATTGCTCTTCTTTATTTTGGAGACCATCTAATTGATCATCCATCTTAATGTCTTCATCTTTTTTCTGATCAGTCTTGTCTGATTTTTCTTTTTTATCGTCTTTATTTTTAGGTTTCTCTTTTTCAACTTTTTTATGAGATTGCTTATGAGAAGACTGAATAATGGCATAGTCTGCTGCAGAAGATTTATGCTTTGGCTCAACCAAATTGTTGCGACAACCCGCAAGTAATAAGAGACTACAACTTAAAGCACCAACGATTAACTTTTTCAAATTAATTTCCTCCATTTAAAACTTCTTTTATTATAACCAAAATTATTAATATAAAACAGTAAAATTAAGTATTGATAAGAAGAGATTTGAAAATTAATATATTATTTTTCAAGTTTGGGAGTTCAAAGAACATATTTTTTCTAGAAAAGATATAATAGATATGTAGTGAATTAATTTGTTAAATTTATTTTTAGATAAAGATGTTGGAGGTCAGTTTCTATGTATGATCTTGAAGACGTTTTAATGAAATCTTTTAGAGAAGATAATGGCATCAGTTCGGCATTTTCAATTGAACCGGTTGATGATAATGAATATCGTGTTTCAACTAATGTGGTTGATGGCTTGAACGATACTATTCACTTTTATTTAGTTGTTTATCCTAACGGAACCTATGCCTTGAATGATCGCGTATTTACGGCACAAATGATTGATGATAATATCGGGAGTTTCGCAAGTATTGCCAGTGATGTGGCACGTTTAGCTAGTGAATTTGGTGTATTATTAGATGATCGCGGCGAATTAACACGTGACTATATCAATGCTCGCGACCTTAGAGATGAAGTAAATAACTTTACTCAATTATTAAATCGCGTAGTTGAATTTGCTCAAATTCATAGATAATTTAATTACAAGAGAAGAAGCTGAAAGCAGAAGCTTCTTTTTTTTTGCCTAATTAAGTTATAATTTGAATAAAAACAAGGAGAGAACTATGAAAGATTCTGAAATAGAGTTAATTGGGCAAAATGCCATGAATTGGTTAAAAGAAAATATTCATTTTATAAAAGCTGGTTCAGATATTGAGGTAGCAACACCCTTAATTGGTGCATATGGGGACTTAGTATATTGCTGGATTGAAAAAGAAGATGATTACTACCGCATTACTGATGATGGGGGAACTTTATTTAAGCTTGATCCCGGTCAAGAAAATATGGATTTACTTGAAGAAGCAATGGATATTGTAATTGGAGCTGGTTTTGAATTTGATGAAGAGACTTTAGAAATTTACCAAGTGGTAGATCAAGACGATATCCCAGCTACACTTAATGATCTGACTCAATTACAGGTTGCTTTGACTTATTTAGCCAGCTAATAACCTATTCATCATAATTAAGTTTTTAAGCATATGTTTTTTGTTTTCAAAATGCCTATGATATAAATAATGTGAAAGCGCTAATAACGCGTATTTCTTAAAATATTACAAAGAATGTAAAAAATATCTTAATTTGTAACATTTTTGTAAAACTACGGTATAATAAAAGTAAATAAAACAGCAAGCTTAAGTATAGCTTACCTTGCTCAGGAGCGTGAATTATGATGAGAAAAGTTAAGAAGAGAAGTATCATTACAAGTTTGGGTGCAGCTGCAATGTTAGCATCTTTGAGTGTAGGTGGAACTGCTTTTGCAGCAAGTACTGATAGTAGTACCGCAACTACTGATCAAGCCAAGACTTATCAAACTCAACTTGAAGAACATAAAAATTTACAAGCTTATACTAACCCCTTAACTGTCCAAGCTTTAACTACTACTAAGGGTGTTTTGCCTGATGCAACAAGTGGTATTTCTAATTGGAGTCAGGTTCCAGCTGGAACAGTAGCTGCTTGGGATAATAAGCCTGAAGTTAATAAGGCCGGAACTAGTTACGGAACAGTTTATGTTACTTTCCCAGATGGATCTAGATCAAGATTAGCAGTTTACGTAACAGTTAAAGATGGTGCAGCTAGTCAAAGTAGTGAAAATACAAATACTACTTCTTCAGATAAAAGCTCTTCAGCTGCGGTAGCATCAAAGTCAACTGCTAAGAGCTCACAAGTAGAAAGTGAAGCTAAGACTTCTGCCCAAGACACTGAGAATGATACTGAAAAGACAACTACTGTAGATAAAGCTGATAAAGATCAAGCAGCAAAATCCAGTTCTAAAGCTAACGAAGATGTAGTTGTAAAGGATTTAGGATCAACTACTGTTACTGAAAAAAATGTTAGTGTTGTAAGTAACTCAAAGGATAAGGAGAAGAGTTCAAATCCAATTTCTGTTGCTACTCGCTTACCAGAAACTGTGGCTAAGGCTACTAATCCATTTGTAATAATTTGCGGTGCATTAATTGCAGCCGTAAGTGGTGCAGTAATTTGGAGTAAAAAATTAAAGAGGAGAAATTAATAGATAATAAAAGAGGTCGAAACTGATTGTTTCGACCTCTTTTATTATTTATCTTTATTTTTGTCCTTATCTTTGCTATTTTGAGCTTTTTTCTTTTTAGGATCATCTGGCAAGATAGCAAATTTATCAAGCATTTTTTCTAATTGATTATTTTTTTCAAAAGTTAAACCCATATCTATCTTTAGCTCCTTTGAATTAAGATAAGTGAATTATACCCTATAACTTTAACTAAAAAAAGTAAGCTGCATCTTATAAGCAGCTTACTTTTTTAGTTTTTCCGTCTTAATTTAGCTAAAAAGTCTTCGTGTTCTTTTTCTAACTTTTCATCCTTATCAATAAAGAAGTAGCAGGTAGCCGCAATTACTGCAACTACAGCTCCTAAGAGTAGGGTCTTAGGAGTAAAGTTAGTAACCATATAACAAGAAATAATCAAAGCAATAATTGGAATAGTGTATTTTCCAGGTAATGAAAAGCCATGTGTTGGATATTCATTACTGTGCTTAAATTTAATGACTGCTAAAATTGATGGTACATATTGAACAAAGGATGCTAAAACTGTGCAGGAAACAAGGAATAGGTAACTTTGAGTAGCTAAGGCTCCTGAAAGAACAGCAGTAAAGATAATACCAACCCAAGGAGCATCGTGTTTATTTTTCTTACCAATCCATTTAGGAAGCATCCCGTGTTCGGTAGCAAGGGATGCAATAAGTGAAGGAGTATTAAATGAAGCACTGAAGGCAACTCCAAAGATTGAAATTAACATTCCGACAATCATAAAAGCAAAACCCCATTGGCCAACACCAGTCTTTAGGGCACTTGCTAATGGATTAGAATAGCCTCCTAGTTTTTGCCCACTTAAACCAATTGCAACTAAAAGCATCAAGCAATCTAGAATTGTTACACTAGTCATTACTGCAATTAAAACGCGTGGAATATTCTTTTCTGGATTATTCATTTGCTTTGCGGCAATTGGAATAAAAGAAAATCCAGTAAATAAATAAAAAATTGGTGTGAAGGCAGCTCCAAAATGCTTAAAGAATGGTCCAACGCCGGTTAAAGCTGCATGTGGAATTACCGGAGTAAAGTGAGCTTTCTTAATAAAGAAGGCTCCCACAATAATGAAGACAAGTAATGTAATAATCTTAGCTGCAGCTGAAATGTTATTAACAATTTTTACCCAAGATCTACCAAAGAAATTAATAATTGAAAACAGTAAAATTAAGAAGATAACTCCACTAATGTAGACTGCATTATTTTTAAAAATAGGTAGAAAACTCTTTAGAATGGTTAATAAAGCAACTACTTCAGCAGAAAGAGTTGTACATCCTAAAAACCAAGTAAAAATACCTAGTTCATAACCCGAAAAACGCCCAAAAGCATTATATGAATAAAGCCAAGCGGCTCCGGATTGTGTGAAACGGCTGGATAAGTCAGCATAGCATAAAGCAATCATGCTGACAGTGACAGCAGTACAGAGAAGAACAAGAATAGCTGTTAGATTCATGTAACGATAAATTACAGAAGGTAGCAGGAATGTCCCTGATCCAATGACTGCATTAATACCTAAGAAATAGATAGATATAAAGGAAAGTTTCTTAGGTACGGAACTTTTATTAGTCATATTTTTACCTCTCTATCTAATAATGTTCTCCTTTATCTATTGTAGTGCTTTCGCATAGTAAATCTATACGAAATATTCAAAAAAGATAATAAAATTGATTTTAAGTAGTTGACTTATTAATAATAAGTAATACTATAAAATTGTAAGTGAGGATAGCTAGGTAAGGAGAAAATCATGACTGAGATTATTCAAATTTGCACTGTAGTCAAATAAATATGTAGAACTTTTCATTAAAATTATTGATTTTGTGATGCGAGGAAAATAAAAATGACAAAGATTGCTATTTTAGGTGCTGCTGGTCAAATTGCTCAATTAGTTGAACCAATGCTATTAAAGAAAACGGATGTAGATATGGTTTTATATTTGCGTCATCCTAATAAATTACATCAAGTTGATGAAAGTCGAGAAGAGATAATCAAGGGTGATGCAAGCAACTTTAATGAATTAAAGGCAGCATTAGCAGGTGTTGACCTAGTTTACGCAAACTTAGCTGGGGCAAACATTGAAGATCAAGCCGAAACTGTTGTTAAAGCAATGGATGCAAATGGCATTAAGCGCTTAATTTGGGTTTCTTCTCTAGGAATCTATAATGAAGTACCAGGAAAATTTGGCGAATGGAATAAGAATGTTTTAGGTTCTTACTTAACCACTTATAGAGCAGCAGCTGATAAGATTACAGAAATTGATTTAGATTACACCATTATTAGACCAGCTTGGTTAACTAATAAAGATGAAGTAAGTTATGAAAAGACGGTTGGTGCTCAAACTCCATTCAAGGGAACCGAAGTGTCTCGCTTGAGTGTAGCAGACTATATAGTTAATATAATTGAAAATCCAGCAGAGGATCTTAAGAGTAATGTTGGTTTAGATAAGCCTGGAACTGACGGTGATAAGCCAGCCTGGTATTAAATTTAATAATAAGAAAAAAGAACGGTTTTTAAACCGTTCTTTTTGGTGTAAAGGGAGCAAGTTTAAGCTTATCTAGTTGATTACGATAATAAGTTAAACTCTTACGATTACAATGTAGGATTTCCATTAATTTCAAGTCAGAGAGGCTAGGGTCATTTACTTTATAGTAAATGTAAGAAAGGCGAAGTTTTCCTGGGGTAAGATCAAAATTTAAAATATCCTTGTCTGGAGCAATTTTTCTAGTTAAAGAGGTTAAGGCAGAGATTTGTTTACCGGTCTTTGTTTGAAAAATAAGAGGATTTTCTTCAGTATTAGTCAGGAGAATAGAGCGATAGTTTGAATTTTTAATACTTGAAAGATTATCCTTACTTAAATTAAGAAATTGTTTTGGGTCAAAGCCATGAGCAATCAAAATTAGAACTTTTTTACAATCAAGACTAATTTCAGGCCAAGTTATAATTTCATCAATCTGATCAATCCAGTCAATGCAAATATGAGGGGTTCGATCAAAAGTATAGCCATGTAAATCGGTAAAAAGATAATTTTTAACTAATTGGTGGTCATAGAGAAAAGAAAAATATTTCTTTAAATGGGTAACATACTTATTAATCGTACTAATTGTTTTATTTTGATCTTGCTCTAAGTGGTCAATAAAGGCGCGGATATCTTGAGCAGAAACATTACTAACTTTAGGTTCTGAATTTGAATTTTGTAAAAAATAGTTCCAAAAATAATAGATCGATTGATTAATTGAAGTAATTGTTCGCGGCGCAAGATTTTGACTACTGCACCATTGATTAAAATTTTTTTTGTAGGGAAATAGCATTTTTATACCTCATTAACAAAAATGTAATTGTTACTTTAACATATACTTAATTATAACAAAAAAGGTTGGCGAACTTCCAGTCCGCCAACCAGTATATAGCAAAATTTTACTTCTTAATTCTAGTTTTGTACCACTTAATTCCAAAGTAAATAAATAGAATTAGTAAAAGGATAATAATTATGATTGTGTAATCATCAAAGATTCTAACTACGACTTGCCAATTCTTTCCCATATAGTGTCCTAAACCAACTAATACACTATTCCAAACTAAACTACCTAAAGTAGTCAAGACTAGGAATTTAGTCCAGCCGACATGGGCAATACCTGCGGGAATTGAGATTAAACTTCTAACAACAGGGATGCAACGTCCGTAAAAAATGGCGCCAATTCCATGTTTGTCGAACCAATCAATGGCTTTTTGAGCATCATCTTTTTTAAATCCTAAAAGTTTAAATAATTTAGTTTCAAGTAATTTTTCAAGTCTTGGCAGCGTTAGATTACGACTTATTGAAAATAAAATAATCGCACCAATAACTGATCCTAAAGTTGAAGCTAGGATAACTCCAATTAGGGTTAATTTAGTTCCGCTAACTAAGAATCCTCCAAGTGTCAAAATCACCTCGGAAGGAATAGGTGGGAAAATATTTTCAACGGCAATTAAAAGAATAATGGCAATATAGCCGAAATTTTCGATAAAGTGTGTTAACCAAATTGTCATTTATATATTTATTGTCTTTCTAAAATTTTATCTACTTTCTTAAAGAATAAATCTTTATCTGCTTTTGTTACTTCAGTAATTTCTTTTCCATTAGGGTCAATAAACATGCGACCACTTGCCAAACCTGATGTAATAACATTTGCTTTTACCTGACGTGTCTCAACAAGTTCAGGGTAGAGAGCTGACATAGTAGTTAAAACGTCCCACAAATATAGCTCTGCGTTTGGAACAGAAATAATTAAGCTGTATCCTAAACCGACTAAGTCAATAGCTGGATACTTTCTTAAACTAGCCCAGTGCTGACGAAGTTCATCAGTTAAAGGAAGTTCTTCGGTACTTTCTAAGCCGACCATTTGAATTTTAAGATCTGAATCTAGAACTCTTTTCACTGCATCCGGATCCCAAAAAGCATTCCATTCTTGAGTGCCGTCAGCATCAACGCTAACTACGTTTCCATGTCCGTCGAGAGAGCCACCCATCCAGTAGACTTTTTCAATTTTTGATTGAATTGAAGCATCTTCGTCTAATGCTCGAGCTAAATCAGTGATTGGACCAGTCATTACTAAGGTAACGGGACCATCTGCTTTTTTAATTTTATCAATCATATCTAGGTGAGCAGGCAACGCAGCTTCTGGGGTTTTAATTTCACCGCTCTCATTTAAGATTGGAAAGTAGTTAAATGAGTATGTTGCCATCCGCCACTCTTTTGGAAATTGATGAACAGCACGTGAATTAGAGCGAGCAACTTCTAATTTATCACCACGTAAATTGAATCTATCGACCATTTTCCGACAAGCTTCCACTGAGGGATCGATATATCCATCGCCATCAATGGCACTAATTCCAATGAGTTTAATATCAGGCGCTTGCAAGAGTAAAAGAAGTGAAACTAAATCATCGATGTTTCCATCATGATTAAAATAAATATTTTTCATTATTTGCGACCTTTCTTTTTGGCTATTTACTATTCTATAAGAAAATGAAGGATTGAGTAAACAAAAAAGTCATCTTACTTGGTTTTAAGAAGGAACGTGATAAAATACTATGGGAATTTTAATAGGAAGGAAAAATAATTTATGGCAACGGAACATATTGAAAATAAATTAAAGCTTTTGCCCGATAAGCCAGGTTGCTACTTAATGAAAGATGTTAATGGTAATGTGATTTATGTGGGAAAGTCTAAAAACTTAAAGAACCGCGTTCGTTCCTATTTTAAAAGTAAACAGGTGGGGAGACGTGCTGAACTTGTACGTGAAATACGTGATTTTGATATCATTACTGTCTCATCCGACAAGGAATCTTTTTTGTTAGAAATTACACTAATCAAAAAATATCAGCCTTACTATAATGTCCAATTAAAGCAAGGCACAGGCTATCCTTACATTGAAATCACTAATGAACGTGATCCGCAAACACGTTTGACATCAATTGTTCATAAAGATCACGGTTACTATTTTGGACCTTATCCAAATGTGTATGCAGCGCAAGCAACTTTGAAATTTATTCAAAAAGTCTGGCCCCTAAGAAGATGTACCGGTCATCAAGGACGTCCCTGTCTTTACTATCACATGGGACAATGTTTGGGAGCTTGCTTTAAGGAAGTGCCAAAGAGTACTTATGATGCTCAGATTAGAAAGATAAAGCGATTTTTAAATGGAGACATCGCCCAGGTTAAGCAAGATCTGACAGAAAAAATGACACAAGCTTCAATGGATCTAGAATTTGAACGTGCTGCTGAAATTAGGGATCAATTGAAATATATCGAACAAACTGTTGAGAAACAAAAGATTATTTCTAATGATCATACTCAACGAGATATCTTTAATTTTTATGTTGATAAGTCTTGGATTTCAATTCAGATTTTCTTTTTAAGACAGGCTAAGTTATTACGTCGTGAAACAAGACTATTTCCTTTAACTGATACTAATGATCCACAAGATGCCTTTGTTTCCTTCATTGCTCAATTTTATGGACAGCGTAACCGCGTTTTACCAAAAGAAGTTTTAGTACCGGCTGGAATTGATAATGAGTCTTTATCTGAAGTACTAAAGGTCCCAGTAAGAACACCACAACGTGGTCAAAAGAAAGCCTTGTTAGAAATGGCTCATGACAATGCTAAGTTGAAACTAGATGAAAAATTCCGACTCTTAGAACTAGGCAATCGTAAAACTAAGGGTGCACAAAAAGAAATTTTTGACGCTTTAGGGCTGCCGTATGGACATAGAATTGAAAGTTTTGACCACTCTCATATTCAGGGAGCTGACCCGGTTTCTGCTTTGGTAGTATTTACTGATGGTGAAGCTGATAAACATGAATATCGTAAATACAAATTAAAGGGTGAGGTTGAACATCAAAATGCGGCTGATGAAGTAGGAAACACCCGTGAAGTAGTTAGAAGACGATACAGTCGACTTTTAAAAGAACATAAAAAAATGCCAGATCTTATTTTAATGGATGGTGGTCAGATTCAAGTTGAAGCTTGTTTGGATGTGTTAAGAAATGAATTGAATGTAAATATTCCTGTCGCCGGAATGGTAAAGGATGATCATCACCGAACTAATCACTTGATTTTTGGTGATCCTACGAAGGGAGAAGAATTAAAGCTAATTCCTTTAGATCCAAAATCTGAGGGATTTTACTTAATGACCAGAATTCAGGATGAAGTTCACCGCTTTGCAATTACTTTTCATAGAAGAACTCATGCCAAAAATGCTCTTTCAAGTAAATTAGATGAAATTAAGGGTATTGGGCCTAAATCTAGAAATAAGCTCCTAAGAAAGTTTGGTTCTTTAAAGAAAATTAAAGAAGCATCAGTGGATGAATTAAGAGAAGCTGGTCTAACTCTTCCACAAGCACAAACTGTAAAATTGAGTTTATAAATTAACCAATAAAAGACCTGATTTAATGGGGCTTGATATGGTATTATAGTTAAGAAACTTTAAGGAAATTTTTAATTATAAATTGATATATAAAGGAGGCACACATAATGTTTGTCGACCAAACAAAAATAGATGTACAAGCAGGAAAGGGCGGCGACGGTGCCGTTGCTTTTCGACATGAAAAATATGTTCCACTTGGTGGACCAGCCGGTGGAGATGGTGGCCGCGGAGGCAGTATTATTTTAGTTGCTGACTCCGGCTTAAGAACCTTAATGGATTTCCGCTTTAGACGTAAGTTTAAGGCAGATAACGGTGAAAATGGTCGTATTAAATCACAATATGGCCGCGGAGCAAAAGATGTAAGATTAAAAGTTCCGATGGGAACAAGTGTCTATGATTTTAATACTGGCGAGCTTTTGGGCGATTTAGTTGAAAATGGTCAAGAATTGGTAGTAGCTCACGGCGGAAAAGGCGGTAGAGGTAATATTCACTTTGCCACTCCAACAAGAACTGCTCCAGAAATTGCTGAAAATGGTGAACCGGGAGAATTCCGTACTTTACGCTTGGAATTAAAGGTCTTAGCTGATGTCGGGCTAGTAGGATTCCCATCTGTTGGTAAGTCAACCTTGTTATCTGTTGTAACTAAGGCTAAGCCAAAGATTGCTGCTTATGAATTTACAACTTTAACTCCTAACTTAGGAATGGTTGTTCTTCCAGATGGTCGTGATTTTTCAATGGCTGACTTGCCAGGATTAATTGAAGGTGCTTCAAAAGGTGTTGGACTTGGAATTCAGTTCTTGCGTCATGTTGAACGTACAAAAGTAATCTTACACTTAGTTTCAATGGATCCAAACAATGGCCGTGATGCTTATGAAGACTATGAGACAATTCGTAAGGAATTAGCAGGCTACACTAAGGATTTAACTACCAAGAAAGAAATTATTGTAGCAACACAAATGGATATTCCTGGTAGTGAAGAAAAATTTGCGGAATTTAAGAAGAAACTAGGAGATAAAACTGTCTATCCTATTTCTAGTGTTACCCATAAAGGTGTTAGTGAACTAATGGGTAAGACCGCAGATGTTGTTGAAGAAGTTGCTAAAGAAGAAACTGAAAAACCAGCAGAAATCAAAGTTGCCGAAAAAGAATATGTTTATAAGAAACCAGAAGATGAAGGCTTTAAGGTTGAAAGAACAGGCGAACACAGCTTTGTTGTTACAGGCAGTAAGTTAGAGCGTCTTGTTCAAAGAACTAACCTTGACCATACTGATGGAATTATGCTTCTAGCTCGTAAATTAAAGCGCTTGGGTGTAGATGAAGCTTTAAGAGAAAATGGAGCAGTAACTGGCGACGATGTTTCAATAGCTGACTTTACTTTTGAATTTGTAGATTAGAAAATTTGAAAAAGTTGGGAGTAAGACTTTTGAATAAAAAGAACCGCTTTATTACAGGTTATGCCGGACTTCGTGCTCTAGCCGTTATTGGAGTAATTCTATATCACCTTAATCCAAACCAGTTTATGGGTGGATATTTAGGAGTACCGATATTTTTAGTATTATCGGGTTATTTAGTTACAGACCATATGTTTCATGCCTATGAGGAGCGGGGAGAGTATAATTTCAAATCTTTCTACATCAGGCGAATCAAAAAGTTATACCCTCAAATGATTACACTGTTGTGGGGATGTAGTGCCTATATCTTGCTTTTTCAGCAGAATCTTCTAGCTAAGTTGAATCAAATAGTCGTTACTAATTTACTGAACGTCTATAACTTTTGGCAGATAAAGAATGGACAAAGTTATTTTGAACGATTTGCAGCTAATGAATCGCCATTTGTTCATTTATGGACCATGTCAATTGAAGGTCAATTTTACATTATTTGGCCTCTAATAATCTTTTTGCTAGTTAAGTTCGCTAAAAAGAAAAAAATAATTTTTTGGATTATTACAGCCTTAACTTTATTTTCTGCTTTAGAGATGGCATTTTTATTTAAGCCAGGTGTTGATACAAGTAGAATTTACTATGGGACGGATACAAGATTCTTCTCTCTAGGTTTGGGAGCAATGCTAGCAGTTTTTTGGCCAACTTGGAAGTTAAATGCAAATCTAGAAAAAAGAGATCATTGGCTCTTAAATATTGTGGGAGCTGTATCATTAGTAGCTATCTTACTAATGGCAACGAGTCCAATTTTTAATCCGCAAAAAGCATTTGCTTATCGCGGAGGGATGTTCTTATTTTCACTAGTAACAACGATTTTTGTTGGAATCATTGCTCATCCAGGCAGTAGCTGGAACAAGTGGTTAACTAATCCAGTATTTAAATGGATTGGGTCACGTTCATATGGAATTTACTTGTATCAATTTCCAGTAATGATTTTCTTTGAAGATAAGGTTAAAGATATTGCCGATCATGTGGTTTTGTATCATTCAATCGAAGTTATTTTAATTTTGATAATTGCTGAACTTAGTTATCGTTTTATTGAAAAACCATTTGGTCGAATTGATTGGGAAAAGGTTCGTCAATTCTTAACTAAGGCCTTAAATTTACGAGCAAAGCACTATCAAGCAAAGATACTTTTCGCAACAGGGATAATAGTTTTTATTCTAGGTAGTTTTGGAATTTTAAAAGCGCCAGCTGTCAAAGCGGAAAATCCTAATCACTCTCAACTAGCTAAGCAAATTAAATCAAATCGTAGTAAGCAACTAAAGAATAATCAGAAACTAATTAAAGAAGCTCAGTCTAGAAAGAAAAAAGCACCAACTTCAAGAGCTGATCTTATAAAACAAGCTAAGAAAGCGGCAGTTACCAAACCGGTAAATAAAGACTTTGAAAAATACGGAATTTCTCAAGTTGATTTACAACTAGCACAAAAAATTCAGGTGACTGCCATTGGAGATTCAGTAATGGCTGGATCTAGCCAAAACTTACAAAAATTGATGCCACATTTAATCATTGATGCAGCAGTTTCTAGACAATTGGGTGATACTATTCCACTTTTTGAACAATACAAGGCAAAGGGTGCTTTAAATGATAATGTGTTAATTGGCTTAGGTACAAACGGAGCCTTTCAACCTCAAGAACTTGATCATTTAATGCAGATTATTGGCCCAAAGAGACATGTTTTTTGGATTAACACTCATGTGCCAACACGTGATTGGCAAGATCAAGTTAATGGTGAACTAGATGCAGCAACGAAAAAATATCCAAACTTAACCATTATTAAGTGGCATGAATTTGCTGGTAGTCATCAAGATTGGTTCTACGATGATCATACACATCCAACTCCAGAAGGATCGAAATTTTATAGTGCCTATATAACTAAAGTTTTAGTTACTGAAGGAAAATATTAGAAATAGGGTTTTCATGGAAATACAATTTTTAGGAACAAGTGCGGGACAACCATCAAAAAGTAGAAATGTTTCTTGTACCGCACTAAAATTATTAGATGAATTAAATGAAGTATGGCTATTTGATGTGGGAGAAGCCACACAACATCAAATTTTAAAGACTAACATTAGACCTAGAAAAGTAACGCGAATCTTTATTTCACATACTCATGGTGACCATATTTTTGGACTTCCAGGTTTTCTCTCATCTCGTTCTTTTCAAGGCGATGGTGGTCCACTAACAATTTATGGACCAGCTGGTATTGAACAATTTGTACAAACTTCTCTCAGAGTTTCTAAAACTCGCGTATCATATCCGATTAAGTATGTGGTTTTAAAAGAAGATGGCTTAATTTTTGAAAATGATATTTTTGCGGTCTACACAGCTCGTTTAGATCACCGAGTACCGAGTTTTGGCTTTCGTGTAGTTGAAAAGCCACGTCCAGGTGAATTATTAATGGATAAAGTGGCAGAATACAATGTGCCTAATGGACCGCTTCTTGGTCAATTAAAGGCCGGAAAAATAATCACATTAAGTGATGGTCAAAAACTAGATGGACGTGATTTTCTTGGAGAAGAGCGTCCAGGACGAATTGTGACAATTATTTATGATACTCGGCCAACAAAAAATATTGGTGAATTAGCAGATAACGCTGATGTTCTAGTTCATGAATCAACATTTGATGGTGGAGAAGAAAAAATGGCCCATCGCTACTTCCATTCAACTTGTTTGGATGCAGCTCGAGTTGCTCGAGATCATAATGTTGGAGAGCTTTATTTAACTCACATTTCTGCTCGCTATACTGGAAGAGCTGGTAGACAATTAGAACATGATGCTAAAAAGATTTTTAAACATACTCACTTAGCTAATGATTTAGATAATTTTGAAATCACATTGAGGGGATAATAATATGAGTAATTCATTAAGGGATAAAGTCGTAGTAGTTACAGGAGCTTCTAGTGGTATTGGACGCTCAATTGCTTTAGAAAGTGCAAGTCGTGGTGCAACAGTTATTTTGATGGCACGTCATCAAGATAAGTTAGAAGAAATTGCAAACGAAGCACGTCAGCTTTCTGGAAATGAAGTATATGTATTTCCAACAGATATTAGCAAAGCTGATCAAATTGATCGTGCCTTTAATGAAATTGTTAGTCATGTTGACCATATTGATTATCTTGTCAACGCAGCAGGTTTTGGTGTCTTTAAAGAATTTTTAGAGACTTCACCTCAAGTGGTGACTGAAATGTTTCAAACCAATGTTTTAGGTTTGATGTACTTCACTCGTCTTGTTGCGCGCGTCATGATCGATCAAAAGCAAGGGCAAATTATTAATTTTGGCTCAATTGCTGGAATTGTACCAACTACTAAGACTGCAGCTTACAGTGCTACTAAGGCGGCTATTATTCAATTTTCAAACGTTTTACGTCTAGAATTGAAACCTTTTGGTGTTAAGGTCATGACAGTAAATCCTGGACCAGTTTATACTAATTTCTTTAATATTGCTGATGAAAGTGGTTCTTACGTGAATAATGTTCAACGTTTCATGCTTGATCCAGATGATGTAGCTTGGCAGGTAGTCCACTTCTTTGGCTCTAATCGTCGTGAATTGAATTTACCTCTAAGCTTAGCTACCTTAGCAAAGCTTTACCAAATTTTCCCTCGTATTGGTGACTGGGCAAGTCTAAAGTTTGCTAGCAGAAAGTAGGGAAGAATGATGAATAAGCAAAGAAATTTAGTAATTGGACTAATTATCGTTTTAGTGCTTGTGATTTTTGCATGCCTAAATACTGAACCGGTAGCGATTAATTTTGGCTTTTTCCAACCTAAAATGCCTTTAATCATCGTCTTAGTGATTATGCTTCTATTAGGTGCTTTAGTATCACTTTTGATTGGCAAAGGAGAAAAAGTTTCTCCCGATGTAAAAAAAGCACTAGAAAAACAGAAGAAAGAATTAGATAATAAATATCGGAGTGAAATTGAATCTAGAGATAAACAAATAGCTGAATTAAAAAAAGTTAATAATTCTGAAGCTACAAAATAAGATTGGACTTGATTTATCAGCTCTTAGATTGTATCATTGAAATACGTGAGTATTTAGTGAATTTGTTTATTTAAAGGTTCGCAAGTCTCAATTCTATAAAAAAGGAGATCTAACTAATGGCAGTTCCTGCAAGAAAAACTTCTAAGCAAAAGAAACGTTCACGTCGTGGTCATATTAAATTAACCACACCAGCAATGCATTACGATGCTACTACTGGTGAATACCGTTTAAGCCACCGCGTTTCACCAAAGGGCTTTTACAAAGGCCGTCAAGTTGCTAACGAAAA